>Ga0116193_1000652_pt1 | contig 31931 bp, 28 predicted proteins | sample AD_UKC115_MetaG_FD_89892 | JGI IMG/M metagenome (GOLD analysis project Ga0116193, IMG submission 89892) | Active sludge microbial communities of municipal wastewater-treating anaerobic digesters from Hong Kong - AD_UKC115_MetaG | ecosystem: Engineered > Bioreactor > Anaerobic > Digestate... | reverse complement strand
GCAGAATCTTCCGAAAGAGCCGCACGAACCACCGCACTGGATGAGGCTGCCGGTCGAACTGCTGGTATTCACCTGTCTGGTCGTGGGTGTCATTCCAGGGCTCAGCATCGAGCCGCTGTTGAACCTTGCGGTGGTCGCAACGCTTGGGGATGCCGCACCGACCTATGACCTGGCCCTTTGGCATGGTTTCAATCTGCCCTTGGTGATGAGCGTGGCAGCACTGTGCGGCGGCGTGCTGTTGTATGCGGTGCTCCGCCGACATTTCAACCTCCAGCAACGCGAGCATGTGCCTCTGATTTATCGGTTCAACGGCGCCCAGGCGTATGAAAGCGTGATGCTGCAGATGACCCGCGGGGCGGACCGCTTGCTGCGCTATGTCGGCACCGAACGGTTGCAGGCACAGTTGCTGCTCATGATGCTGGGATTGTTGGTGGTGCCACTGTGGCTGGCGGGCCCGCCGCCCGCATGGATCGTGCTGCCCCTGCAAGATTTCGATCCGCTGTTTGCGGGCCTGTGGGTGGTGGGGGCCGGCTGCGCAGTGGCCGGGGCCTGGATGGCCAAATACCACCGCCTGGCCGCACTGGCCCTGATTGGCGGCACCGGCATCGTGACCGCAGCGACCTTCCTGTGGCTGTCTGCGCCCGATCTGGCCTTGACTCAATTGATGGTGGAAACCGTGACCACGGTTCTTATCCTGCTTGGCTTGCGTTGGTTGCCCCCCAGGTTGGAGTCCGTCGCCGGTTCGGCCCAACGCTCTTGGAGCGACTGGGGGCGCCGAGCGCGTGACCTCGCTATCGCCATCAGCGGCGGGGCTGCGCTGGCAGCGTTGACTTATGCGGTGCTGGTGCATCCAGCGCCGGACACCATGGCGGACTTCTTTCTCCTGAACGCGCTGAGCGGTGGCGGCGGCAGCAACGTGGTCAATGTGCTGCTGGTGGATTTCCGCAGCTTCGACACACTCGGTGAAATCACCGTGCTGACCATCGTCGCCTTGACGGTGTACGCACTGTTGCGCCGCTTCCGTCCCGCTCCCGAAAGCGTGGCCCTGCCGCCGCAGCAAACCTTTGAGGGCGATCCGGCGAGTCGGCAAAGCCCGGCCGAGCAAGCCAATAGCGGCTACCTGCTGGTGCCTGGCATCTACATGCGTTTGCTCTTGCCAGTGATGGGCGTGATGGCGGTCTATTTCTTCATGCGTGGCCATAACCTGCCCGGCGGGGGCTTTGTTGCAGGTCTGATTTTTGCGGTCGCGCTTCTGGTTCAGTACATGCTGGCTGGTACCACCTGGGTCGAAAGCCATGTCAATCTTCGTCCCCATCGCTGGCTGGGCGCGGGCTTGTTGATCGCTTGCACCACGGGCCTGGGGGCCTGGTGGTTTGGTCACCCCTTCCTCACCACCCATACGGCGCATGTGGACTGGCCTCTGGTGGGCGAGTTGCATCTGCCCAGCGCGTTCGTGTTCGATCTGGGTGTGTTCGCTGTGGTGGTGGGCACCACCATGTTGATGCTGGTCGCGCTGGCGCACCAATCGGTGCGAGGCCATCGCCAGACAAGTGAGCTGGCCGAGACGCATGATGAACAGACTGAAGTGGGGAGGGCCTCCTGATGGAAATCACCCTTGCCATCTCCATCGGTATCGTCTTCGGCTCGGGCATCTGGCTCATCCTGCGCCCGCGCACCTTTCAGCTCATCACAGGGCTGCTTTTGATGTCCTACGCCGTGAACCTGTTCATCTTCGCGATGGGCAGGCTCGCGGTGGACAAGCCACCCATCACACCGAGCCTCCCCATCGATCCCACCCAATTTGCCGACCCGCTGCCACAGGCATTGGTGCTGACCGCGATCGTGATTGGCTTCGCCACCACGGCGCTGTTTCTGGTAATGATGATCGGTGCCCGGGGCCTGTCTGGCAGTGACCATGTGAACGGTGAGGAGCCTCGCCCATGAGTGCGCTGCCCTGGATCCAACACCTGGTCATCGTGCCGGTTCTGCTGCCACTGATCGTCGGTGCGCTGCTGATTCCCATCAACCAGACCCGCTACGGACTGAAGTTTGCTTTGGGCATCGGCAGTGGCCTGCTGTTGTGGGTGGTGTCCGTGGCGCTGTTGCTGATGGCCGACGGGGAGCATTGGCCGGCGGGTATCGGTGTCTATCTGGCGTCAAATTGGGCAGCGCCCTTTGGCATTGCGCTGGTGGTGGACAGGTTGACCGCCATGATGCTGGTGCTGACCTCCACCATCGCGCTGGCCGTGCTGGTGTTTTCAGCACGCCGTTGGGACCGGGTCGGGGTCAGCTTTCATTCCCTGTTCCAGTTCATGCTGATGGGGCTGAACGGCGCATTCCTCACCCATGACCTGTTCAATCTCTTCGTGTTCTTCGAGGTGATGCTGGCGGCCTCCTATGGGCTGGTGCTGCACGGCTACAACCTGCGCCGCATCCAGGCAGGCATGCAGTACATCGCGGTCAACCTGGTCGCATCTCTGCTGTTTCTCATCGGTGTCTCGCTGATCTATACCGCGTCGGGAACACTCAACATCGCAGATTTGGCGGGACGCGCCCCTGCGCTTGGGGCGCAGGACGCCTGGCTGTTGCAAATCGGCGCCACGGTGATGGCGCTGGCTTTCCTGACCAAGGGCGCCATGTGGCCGCTCGGGTTCTGGCTACCCACCACCTACGCCTCGGCCTCCGCGCCCGTGGGTGCCATGCTGGTGCTGATGACCAAGGTGGGCGTATATGCCGTGTTGCGCGTCTGGCTTGCCGTGTTTGGAGCCGAGGCCGGGGGGATGAGCCACTTTGGTCTGGCCGCACTCACTGCGGGCGGAATGGCCACCTTGCTGTTCGGAGCGATTGGCATGCTGTCGAGCCAGGACGGCGGGCGCATGGCCGGTTTTGCCGCCATCATCTCCTCGGGCACGCTGATGGCGGTCATTGGCCATTCGGGCACCGCAGTGCTGGCAGCGGGTCTGTACTACCTGCTGGGCTCCACGCTCGCGATGGCCGCGTTCATGTTGCTGATCGAGCTCACCGAGCGCATCCGGCCACCGGGATCCGCCATGCTGGCGTTGACCATGGAAGCTTTTGCCGTGGAGGACAAACCGGAAGACCCCGTCGGCGTGGGCATTCCTGGCACATTCACGTTCCTGGGCCTGAGTTTTGTCGTATGCGCACTGGTCATCTCGGGCATGCCACCGTTGGCGGGTTTTGTGGCCAAGTTCAGTCTGTTCCATGCCCTGCTTGCGGCCAGCCCAGAAGCCGTCCCATGGACCACCTGGCTGCTGATCGCGTTGATGGTCGTTGGCGGGCTGGCCGCCATCATTGCGTTGATGCGCCTGGGGGTGCGTATATTTTGGGCATCGGGAGTGGTCAAATCGCCGCCGCTGCAAGTCACTGAGGCAGCATCCATCGGCGGATTGGTGGCCCTCTGCATGGCTCTGACGGTGCAGTCCGGTGCCGTTTTTGATTTCCTGGGGCGCACCACTGAGGGGTTGTTGCGCAGCCAGGACTACCCCCAGCGCGTATTGGGGGAGCAGCCCGTGCAGCGAGTACCACAGACCGAGGTGCCACGATGAAGCGCTGGTTGCCATCCCCATTGCTGTCGGTGGGTTTGCTGCTCATGTGGCTGCTGCTGAACCAGACCCTGGAACCTGGCCACTGGCTTCTGGGCGGCTTGCTGGGGATCGTGGCACCCCTTTTGGCAAGGCCTTTGCAGCCCCATGGCTACGCCCAGCTCTGCCGCCCACTGGCGCTGCTGCGCTTGATGGGTTTCTCGATTGTCGAGATCGTGCGGTCTTGCTTCAACGTCTCCCAAATCATCATGCTGCGGCGCTCGGCCAATGTGAATTCACAATTTATCCGCGTGCCGCTCGACCTGCGCAGTCCGCATGGTCTTGCGTTGCTCTCGTGCCTGATCAATACCACCCCCGGAACCGTGTGGGTGGACCTTCTGCCAGACAAGCACGAACTGCTGTTGCACGTCTTCGACCTGCACGACGAGGCATGGTGGGTGGACACGATCAAGAGCCGGTACGAGCGCCCCATCATGGAGGTTTTTGAGTCGTCCGCTACCGAAAAAGGCCACACATGACGACAGCCGCACTGCTTTCGGCAGCCTCTTTTTTCGCGATGGCCTGCGTAGTCCTGTCGATGCTGTTGTGCACATGGCGCCTGATGATCGGCCCGTCTGCCCAGGACCGTGTCCTCGCGCTCGATACCTTGTGGATGTGCACCATGTTGCTCGCGCTCCTGCTCGGTATCAGGCATGGCAGCCAGATCTATTTTGAGGCAGCGCTGATGATTGCCTTGGTCGGTTTTGTTTCAACGGTTGCGCTGGCAAAGTTCCTGATGCGCGGGGAGGTGATTGAATGAGCAGTGTGGAAGCCTTGCCTTGGTGGGCAGCCATTCCGGTTGCACTGTTGCTGGTACTGGGGGGCTTGATCACCTTGATTGGCGCAACCGGCCTGGCGCGGTTGCAGAGTTTTTATCAGCGAATCCATGGCCCGGCGATCGCCGTCACACTTGGCGCCGGCTGCATCCTCATCGCGTCGATGGTGTATTTCACGGTAACCCAGTCGCGGCTGGTCATTCACGAGTTACTCATCAGTGTGTTTGTGCTGATGACGGCGCCCGTGGTGGCAATGTTGATCATGCGCGCCGCGTACTACAGAGATCAGCGCGAATCCAGGAATGAACCAGGAGATCAAACGATTCCATAAAGCAGCCATTTCAGCCCAACGCGCCTGAAACGTGCGGGTTTTGAGAGGTTTTTAGACGGTCTGGAGCGCTGATGTGGCCCCGGAGGAGTTCATATAGAGCCTTGAAAACCGCATGAATGCTGGGTTTCATGTTTTTGATTTAGAAAAGTACCGTCAAAAGTACCGTTATTTCCCAATCCGTCTCGTTGTGGCGTGGATGAGTCACTTGGATGCGAGCTGACCTGCAATGGTCTGTCGGATTGGAGCGGCCAGTAGGCTCTGAGAACAAGAAGACGCCTCAACGCACAGCTTTCTGAGGTCGCTCGTACTTGGTATGTGCAGTCAGCCCTAGCAAAGCCTCCACCTGTCCGGCTGCCCGCATGATCTGGTACAGGTCAATCTGATCGACGGTAGTTTCGCTTTTGACATGCGTAGATAGGTAGCTTTCTGACTGGCTATGTACACCGTTTCGGGCGCAGACGATGTACGAAAGAGACTCGGCCTCCAGCTCCCTTTGTGAGTGCTGCAGGGGCGGGCGCTCCGGGATGTTTAGGTACTTGTCTCTGCCCAAATGTCCAAGAAAAAGGTGGCCCAGCTCGTGCGCCACCGTGGAAAACTGCACGTTGGGGCCATGGTTGCGATTGACGCTCATCTGATAGTTGGTGGGTAGTTCGGGCTTCGTCGCTCGTTGAATCACCTTGATGGATCCCGCGCTGCCGTCGCCCGCATCCACCTCATTCCATGCGATGTGCTTCTTAGCCATTTTTGAGGCGTAGCCCGCCAAGGTGGCGGCGTCCATTGAGCCGTGGGCAGCAAAAGCCGAGACACCGTCTGGCAAGGGGGCGCCCTGGGTATCGGCCACGTCATAGACCAGAGCAACAGGGCCAAACGGCCACAGGATAAGCAGTGGCCGTGCTCCATCCTTCACGGTGCGATTGAAGCGTTCCAGCCAATCCAGCCGTGATGCTGCATACATCAGCCCAGGCTTTTGCACTTGAAGAAGCATCGCGTTGAACGGCGCAAAGTTGCGCAGCCGGATCACAAAATCAAGCAGCGCGCGGTAGTCTTTGCCTGTTCGATACAGCCGTGAATCCGCGAGAAGCTGATCCAACAAAGCCCTGGCCGCCTCGGTTTCGAGTAAATCCATTTGGTGCATGGCTTCCCCATTTCCGCTGTGAACTTGATGACACTGCGCGATCACCGCGCCATGGAAGTGTCCGCCGACTCCCGTCCTTCAGGTGCCTTCTGATGATGTTCCCAACTGAATACGCTGGCCTGTCTCATCCAGATGTATCGTCTCGCGCCCGTAGTTGAAGCGCGGTGCGTCCATATCGACTGGTTCCAGCCGTAAGTGCCCACCGCAATGATGCTGAAAGCCGTTGCAAACACCATCGTCATCAAAATTAAGGAGTTGGGTGTTGGCGCTCCCACAGGTCAAGCAGCGGCATTCATCCCCGCGCGTCTGGGCCAGCCTGATCTGCCCACGCAGATCATCAGCCCGCACCTCCAAAGTGCCCGCGCCTTGCCCCAATAGTCGTGCGATCCATCGCTTGGCCCGATAGCCAGGAGTGGCAAAGGTAGAGTTGAGAGCGTCAAGCTCAATTTGTAGGGGTTCAATCGCTGGTTGGGCGCCCTCCGCGTCACAGGGGTTGCGGCATTCGTTACACCAGCGTATTCCGCGGTGCCCATGGACCGTGGCTCCATCCGCAAAGTGGTAGGCCAGCGTGATGCGCCGAAACACCATGAAGCCTCGGTAGTCACAGGCGGTGCAGCTGAGGCGGCCGTCGGGCATGGACATGGTGGAGTCACTTTAAAGAAACTGCTGATTGGCCGATTCAAGCCTAGATTTCGGTTTGCCGACCGTGTGGCTGTTTTGGGAATGTAGCAGCCGTGGAATGTGCGGGCGTTGACGCCGACTGACACATGATGGAAACACCCCCACGGGCGTGGGGAAGACAGCACGCAGGGGAACCACGGGTTATCGCGCCAGGAAACACCCCCACGGGCGTGGGGAAGACAAGCGCGCGCAGGCGGTCGTCAACGATGGCCAAGAAACACCCCCACGGGCGTGGGGAAGACCCAGCGTGCCAAAGTCATCCATCACGCACAGCAGAAACACCCCCACGGGCGTGGGGAAGACCCAAGCGGCCTTCCGTCACTGCGGTGCGGTAGGGAAACACCCCCACGGGCGTGGGGAAGACCGCCCTGACGGGCAACGAAAAAGCCCCGCCGAAGAAACACCCCCACGGGCGTGGGGAAGACCACGGCATCCACTACATCGTGCAGCTCCGCGTAGAAACACCCCCACGGGCGTGGGGAAGACTGTTACCCACTTTCACGTCGTTGGCCGACCGGGGAAACACCCCCACGGGCGTGGGGAAGACCGAATGTCGTTAATGCAGTTGGTGATCGGGGTAGAAACACCCCCACGGGCGTGGGGAAGACTGTGTCAGGCATACAGCCCCTCGTCTCCGTGCGGAAACACCCCCACGGGCGTGGGGAAGACGGGGCTCTGGCGAATGGCTGGGCCTCACGCGCAGAAACACCCCCACGGGCGTGGGGAAGACCAGCCGCAGCCTTCCCCAAACACAAGGCCCTGAGAAACACCCCCACGGGCGTGGGGAAGACTCAATAGGCCCCTGGCAGAGTCCCTGGGCGTAGGAAACACCCCCACGGGCGTGGGGAAGACTGCAACCGTGAGCTGGCATCCGCTGGCGACACAGAAACACCCCCACGGGCGTGGGGAAGACCCGGACGCCGACGAGGTGTTCGAGTCTGCCGAGGAAACACCCCCACGGGCGTGGGGAAGACGCACACTTCATCGCTCTCCTTGCGATACCACGAGAAACACCCCCACGGGCGTGGGGAAGACCCTGACAGGTAGTGTCTAGGAACGCCGAAAACACTACCGGTAGTGTGTTAACCCGATTTAAGGGTTTCGATGATCAGCTCCAATCCCGAAATCTGAATGGTGGGCTTGCGTGGCGGGCCAATGGTGCGGATTTCAAATCCCGGGGCGTGGGAAATAGACTTGATCAGCAGCACGCCAGACTCTGGCGGGCAATGCTGGTAAAGGTACTCCACCACCGTGGTGGCCACCGAGTCTTTGATGCCGGAGACAAACACGTTGGGCCTAGGTTCAATGAACCACAGCTTCATGCGCCCGCGAACGGCGGGTGGCAGATCATTTGCGATAACGATGAGCACGGCCCGTCCCCAGCATGGCAATCACGTCCTCGCCCACCTTGGCCAGCAAGTCCATGTCGATCACCCGCTGCCTGAACCGTGCCGCCACTTTGTGCTTGTCGTAGCGGCCCGCCAAATCGCGGGTGAGGGCAAAGGCGAGGTCAATGCACAGCTCCTCCTTGTACAAATCGGCCAGGTCGTACACAAACGGCAGCGGGCTGCCCGAGTGGATAAAGCCGATGTGCGGCGAATAGCCCATGCTGTGCAGGGCAGAACTCAAGATGCCGTACAGCGCGGCATTGGTGGCCGTGAGGATTTGGTTGGTCAGGTCGCTGGCTTCAAATTTGCCGGGGGTGAAGCTGCGGCCTTTCCAGCCGACCTGGTAGTGCAGTGCCTTTTCTTCGTACAGGCGGCGCACCCGGTTGCCTTCCATGCCCATCATTTCGGGCAGCGTTTTGCCCGCCAGATCGGCATCTGGAAAGCGCTGTGCAAACATGCGCCGCGCTACTTCCACAGATTTCACCGGGTCGGCAGACAAGGTGATTTGAAGCTTCAGGTTGCGGGTGTCTGCCGTGGGCAAAAAACCTGCGGCGTAAAACAGCAGGCTGTCCTCGCCCACCCAGCACACCGGGCAGTTGGCAGCAGTGGCCGCCTTGACGGCCTCGTGCGTGATGGTGGTGCCCGGCCCCAGCAGCAGGGCATTGAGGGTGGCTACCGGCAGGGGCACGACGTGGTTGTCGGCATCAATCCATTTCACGCTGCTGTCGTCCACCTCCAGCCGCCCGCGCTCCAGGTAGATGAAGGGGTATTTGTCTTTCACCTGCGGCAAGGATTCGCGGGTGATTTTCACCAGCAGGCGCTGTCCGGTGGCCATGGCGTTACGGCTCCTGCGCGCTGGCGTCCCAGCGCTGCACGCTGACGCGCCGGTCGCGGTAGGTTTTGTGTGTGCCCAGTTGCAGCGGCACATCGTTGAGGGTGAGCACCTCGCCCTCGTGCTCGCCTTGCAGGATGCGCAGGGCAAAAGCGCGTTCCTTGGCCTGCGCCAAGGCTGCGCCTGCTTGCAAGGCGGCATCGGCACTGTCAAACAGGCCCTGGTAGATGAACTCGGTGGGCACGCAGTTTTTGCGCCCCAGGTACAAGTCCCACACTGGCGCTTGCAGGGCGGCAGCGGCTTCCGGGGCCAGTGCCGCAGGTGCTTCCAGCGCCACGGCATAGGCCATGTCTTGCAGGTAGTAGCGGTAGGTCATTTTGGTGCCGCCACCCACAGCTTTGCCGCCATCGCTTTTTTTCGGGATGAGCAGGGTTTGCCACGGGTCTTGGTCGTCGTAGCCGCTGCCCACCATTTGAAAATCACGCAGCAGCGGCAGGCGGGGCAAGGGCTGGCCTTGGGCATTGCGCGGCACATAGGCCACGGTGTGCATATCCAAGTCAGCCCACGCGGCCAGCCATTCGGTTTGCAGGCCACGCGCGCCGCGCGCGCAGCACAGCAGGCCCAGCACGCCCGATTTGGTAGGAAAGTCCAGGCTATCGCGGCGCCCAAACTTGGAGTCGTGCCCCCAGGCCTGCAAGGGCGCCTCCAGCCAGAGCAACAAATAAGGGTTGGCCATGCCTTGCCTCACTGCACATGGCTTTGCAGGGCGGCAATCAGCGCGTCGATGCTAAAGCTGTCGTCCTCGCCCCAGTCGTAGGCAGCCAGCTTGCCAAACAGCGAGCCGCTGAGTTTTTCCTTTTTGTCCAGATAGGCTTTCAGCTCTTGCACGCTGGGCTGCAAAAAGCCTTCGCCGCTGGCCTTGACGGGCTTTTCAAACGGCACTTGCAGGCGCTGGCCTTGGCGCACCAGCACGCGCGCAAATTCCCAGGGCGATGCGCCCGATTGGGTAGTTTGGCGCGCATTGGGCACGGCCACAAACAGCGCCTGGGTAAAGGCGGCAATGGCTTTTTTCAGGTCGTCGGTGTTGCCGCTGTCGGCAATGCCCAGGCTGTGCGCCAGTTGGCCCAAATCCAGGCTCACATAGCGGTAGTAAGTGGCCGAGTTGAATTCCAGGCTGCCCATGTGGGCCGAGCCGGGTTCCTCCTGCAGGTCGTCCAGCGCCGTGAAAAACTCCACTTCGTTGCTCACGCGGTGCGTGGAAATGGCATGGGCAAATGAGGCAGCGGCTTCGACGTTCATGTCGGCGGCCTTGGCCACCATGCGGCCAAACAGGGCAATGTCCAGGGCGTCCAGCGCAGGGTTGAGGGCTTTTTTGGCGATTTTGGCCAGCTCTTTGTCTTTGAATTTGCTGGCGTCAAAGCCGTTGTCTTGCGCATAGGCAGCAAAGGCGGTGGCTTCGCTGTCGCTGATGAACAGCAAGGTGTCGTCCACGATGAGTTCTGCCAGTTTTTGGCCGCATTCCTGGGCCTGGCTTTCTGTGGCCCCGGCTTGCTGGCAGGCCTTGGCAAAGAGGCTGGCGGCCTGCTTGGTGCGCGTGGCCAGCTTCACGCCAAACCCGGGCATGGCCAGACGCACCTGGCGCTTCCAGCATTGCGAGCTGACGCGTGCGCGGGTCACGCCGCCGACCACGGCAGTTTTGGGCGCACCCACGTCGTCGCGGTTCAGGCAGGTGACGGGGAAAGATTGCAGGATGTGGTACTCGATGCGGGTGTTTTGGTAAGCGTGGGGCATGGTCAATGTCTCCGGGTTCAGGCCAAGATTCAGGCAAAGGGGTGGTCAGCAAAAGGGACGATTTGCAGCAGGCCGCAGCCAAAAGCCCGGCCCCGGCCTATGCCGTGGCTGAAGCTGTGCTGAAACTGCGCGCGGTCGGTAACGACGAGCTGCCCTTGCACATGGGCTTGGGCCAGGGTGACGGGGCGCTGCGCCTTGTCTTTGAATTGCAGCACTTGCAGCTTGTCGATTTGCAGGTGCTCGGGGCTGGCTTCAAAGCCCCAGCTTTGCGCGCCGCGCTGCAAAAACCATTGCGCCACAGCCTCGCGGCCTTTCACTGGCAGCAACTTGCCGCTGGCGCTGTCGCGCCGGGTGGGGTTGACGATGACTTTGAAGCGGTAGCGCGGGTGCGCCAAAAAGTCTTCGGCAATGAGGCGGCTGCGCACCGTGCCGTACCGGCCATCAATGTGTGGTGCTGGTGGCCTATCAGAGAGCAGCAAGATCGTGCGGTGCTGAAAGTCGCCCCCTTGGTCGGCGTAGAGGATGCCGCTGGCGTGGCTAGCGGCTTTTTCAGCGTCGCTGCGCACATCGTCAAACAGGCTGTACACCACGCGGTGCAGGGAGTAGGCATCGGTCACGCGCAGCGCCTGCACGGCGGTGCGGTCAAGCTGCAAAACACTGGCAGTCAGGTTCATGCAGCCTCCTCAGCGGGTGCATCTTCCACGGCGCGACCGTAAAACTCCTGTGCCCATTGGCTTTTGATTTTTTGCGCGTCCCAGGAAAATTGGCGCAGTTGTTGCAGCAGCCGAACGTAGTCCAGCGGCTGGGGGACGCGGCTGTCGATCAGTGTCAGCACGGGGCGCAGGATGCGGCACAGCTCTGGTACGTCGTCGCAGGCCAAAACGCGGCGCAGTTTGGCTTTGGCCTGGTCGCTTTTGGCACCGTCGCTGTAGCAGGCGGCCATGGCCTGGCCCAGTTTCAGGTTGCCGTTGTGCGCTGCCTTGCCTTTGGCCATGGCGGCTGCGACAAGCGTAAAGGGCAGGCGCTGGGCTTCGTGCTCCAGGTCAATGCCCCAGTCGGCCAGAAACTCCCAGCTTTGGTATTCGGTGGCGGGGTTGTCCGCACGGCGCAAGCGTGCGGCTAGGCCTTTGTCTTGCTGGGTGCGTTGCAGCACAGAAGCCACAAAGCGTGCTTCGCGGCTGCTGGTGGTTGGTTGGGTGGGCTGGGGCACAGTTCAATCCTCCTGTTTCAGGTATTTGCCGAGCTTGGGGCGGTGCTGTGCCCAGGCGTCGAGCTGGCGTGCGGTGTCTTGCGGGCAGTGGCGGTCAAAGGCTTGCTGGGCATACCCGGCAAAGCCCAGGCGCAAACGGCGGCGCATGGCGGCGTGTGCTTCACCGTTTTCGCAGTGCTCCAGCAGGGTTTGGAAGTCGCGTTCGCACAGCTGCCAGAAATGGTGGCTGGCTTGTTCGGCCATTTTTTTGCCATCGACCAATTGCGCCTTGAAATAGCCCATGACGCAGCCATACACGGCCTTGGCCAAGTCGTCCAATGCGCTCATTTCGGCTTGCAATTGGGCAAACCAGATGTCCCCCAACATGCTGCTGTGCAGCCAGACTTGCGACTCCACAAAATCGTCGCTGCCCGAGGCGTATTGCTCGCCCGCATTGCTGCTGACGCGCAAGCCACCCGACCACACGGCAAAGCTTGGGCTGGCGATGCTGGTGCGCTGCAAGCCCACATCGATTTGCCAGCACTGGAAGCCTCGGCTTTTTTGCTGTGCAAACAGGCCCAGCAGGGCCGTGAGTTCGCGCCATGGGCGTTTTTCCGGGTTGGCCCACAGGGCGCGGGCTTTTTTGTTGGCGTAGTCCACCGTGGCGGTGGGGTCGGCCATGCCGCCGTTGTAGTCGGCATGGGCCAGCCCTTCGGAGTAATGCAGGCCATCGCTTTGAAGCAGGCAAAAGCGGCACAGCGGCACCAGCCGCCCCATGAGCGATTGCTGCAATTGCTTGGCGGTGGTGCAGGCTTCGCCCGTGGGCATCACTTCCCAAGGCGCGGTGCCCACGCCAGCGGGAAACACCTTGGCAGTGGCAATTTGTTCTTGGCTCAAGAGGTTGAGCCACAGGCTATGCCACAGGTCGTTGCTCAAAAGAAAGCTGTGCAATAGGCCCTTGGAAGCGACGGCAGGGCCAGATTTACCTGTAGCGCTTTTTCCTTGGTAGTTAGGGGTGATGGTGATGCTGTTGTCCGTTTTCTTGCCACCCAAGGCAAAGCCCATCAAAACCACCAGCAGAAGGGCCTTGTCGGCGTCGCTGGGTGGGCGGCTCACTTGGCTGTGGTTCAGCACGGTGGTGTTGCCGGTCGATATTTCCGGCTGCACGGCACCGTAACTTTGCTTTTGCGCCCCTGCAATTGCTGGCATCTGCAAAAACGGCTGGTCGCCATACAGAAAAAACCGCCCGTGCCATTGCTCCAGATAGGCCAGGCAGCGCTGTGCCAATCCCGCCGCGCCCAGGGCCTGCCACTGCACTTCGTCCTCGGGCGTCCAAGCTGCCTGGGCAATAGCCAGTAGCAGCTTCATCAGTGCAATTTTTTGCACCGGGTTGCCGCCCAGTGCGCGGTAAGAGGGTTCGCTGAAAACCTGCCGCAAACTCACCCGCCCGACATCCACGATGGGTAGCCAGGGTTCATCAATCAGGTTGAATCGTCGCTCCATCGTGTCTGTGCTCCTTCTCTGCTTCAGTTGTCGTTTTTGATCCGGCGATACCCCAGGTCGGTGCGGTATTCCAGGCGGTGGCGCTCATGCACCGCAGCGCCATGCAGGCCTTGCAGTTGGCTTGCATCATCCACCAGGCACAGGCGCAAGACGCTTACATCGTCTGGCCAGGTGTCGTCCCCCAAATAAAAGCAGTGGCCCAGGCCCAGCTTTTGCAACTGGGTGCGCGCCAGTGGCAGCGGCGCGTCGGCAGCGCGCACGGGCACCTGCTGCTGCATGAGCTGCGCCGTGAGGGATTTCCACGCCTGCTTGTTCTTTTCGAGGCGGTGGCGCTGGGTGGGCAGGGCCAAGGTGCTGCCGTCGAGCAAGGTCAGGTGGGTGGTGTGGCTGGTGCTGTCGTAGTCCACGCGGCGCAGCAGCAGCACTTCGTGGCTTTCGCTGTCGCTGTAGCGGGTTTGCGCGACCACATCGGGCAAGGTTTTGCCGTCTTGCGCCAGACCAACGCGGGCGAGTTGGCGCAGGGCTTGGCGGCCTTTGCGCTCGGCCCTGCCCGGGGTGCGCGGCGTGCCATGCTCCAGCTCGTACAGCCAGCGCGCCATGTCGCCCTCTTCTTCACGGCTGGCGTAGGTGGCTTCAATCAGCGGGCGAATATCGCCGGGCAAAGCGATGTGTTGCAGTGTTTGCCACACCTGCAAGCTGCGGCACAGCACGTAGGGTGCATAGACAAACGCACTCGCACCAAAGGCTTGCAGGGGCTGGGCCACAGCGGGTTCCAAGGCCGGGGCCAGCAGCCATGCGCTACACGTTGCTGTGCTGGCGCGCGGTGTGTCAACGTGCCGCCACAGCCGCCCCATGCGCTGCAGCAGCATGTCGGTGGGGGCAAAGGCGGTGACGAGAAAGTCGGCGTCAATGTCCAGCGACTGCTCCAGCACCTGCGTGCCCACCAGAATGCGCCCCTGCGCGGCGCGCTGCGGCCAGCCGGGTTTGCCAAACAGGTTCACCCATCGGTCTTCAATGTTTTGCCGATCCGAGGCGGTAAAGCGTGAGTGCAGTAGGCCGCAGGCTACGTCCAGTTCCTGCGCGCGGGCGGCGAGGTCAAGGTAGCGCTGCTGGGCGGCATCAACGGTGTTTTCTATCCACAGCACCTGCTGGCCTTGTGCCGCGCGGTCGAGGGCTTCCTGGAGTGCGCAGGCTTCGTCGTCCAACAGCCGCACTTCGACCTGGGTGGATGGTGGCGGTGCCACGGGGTATTCCTGCACTGGGGGCGCATCACCTGTGTCTTGTATGGCAGTGATCAGCGGATAGGCCTGGCTGTGCAACGGCGCTTGCAGCAGGTGCGATCGTCGCTCTTGGCTGAGGGTGGCGCTCAAGATGATGACGGTGCAGTGCAGGCTGCGCAGCAGGGCCACCAGGGCATCGAGCAAGGTGCCGGTGTAGGCGTCGTAGGTATGCACTTCGTCCAAGATCACCACCTTGCCCGCCAGGCCAAAGGCGCGCACAAAGCCGTGCTTGACGTTCATGGCCGCCATCAAGGCCTGGTCAATGGTGCCCACGGCAAACGGTGCCAGCAAACCGCGTTTGGCCTGGTGAAACCACGCGCCGCCGGGGCGGCCTTCTTCGCCCATGTCCGTCTGCTGTAGCCAGGCTTTGCCGTGCAGCAGCAAGGCGCTGCGGTGCGGACAGTCGGGCGCAAGGATGTGGCTTAAAAATGCGTTGAAGCGCTCGTGGATTTTGTTAGAGGTCAGTTGCGTAGGCAGGGCAAAGTAAATGCCGCTGGCCTGGCCGCCATCGAGCATTTGGTAGGCCGCATACAGCGCGGCTTCGGTTTTGCCCAGGCCCATGGGCGCCTCCAGCACATAAACGCCCGGGCGCTGTGCAGCCTCTAGCAACTGCTGCTGCGCGGCGCGGGGGGCAAAGCCGAAGACATCGGCAAAACCAAGCCCTGGCCGGTAGCTGGGGGCCACCCATCCGGCTTCGCGCAAGGCGGTGTCGATCAAGTCCTGCCAGGGCTGGGTTGGGTCTTCAAAGTGGCGCCCCGAGCCTATCCAGTCGGCCACGCTGGTCAGGCCCGCCACCAAGCGCGCCTGCGCTGCACTGGCAATGTGGGGCCATTTCATGCCCAGGCGCTGCTGGAGTTCTTGCACCAGCGCAGCGCGTTGCGCCTGCCAGGCACTGCCGCCAAACACCTCGGCATCGGCGTGCTTGCCGCCCAACTGGGGCGAAAACCCGTGATGCTGCCCGACGATTTCAGGAATCCACGCTGGTGCGCCCAGTGCTTTGGCCGCTGCCTGGCTCACGCCCGCATGGCCACCCCATTGCTTTTCAAGTTCTGGCGCAATCGCTTGTTGGGGAATGTGTTCCGCGCCGCTGGTGCAGTGGCGGCGCAGCTTTTCCACAAAGCTGGGGCTGACCTTGCCAATGTCGTGGCAGGCTGCGGCAAAGGCTGCATCAGGTGGGAAAAGAGCACTTTGCAACGCTGGCGGGTAGAGCGCAATCAGACGCTGTGCCACGGCCCCGACGATGTGGCAGTGCTCGGGCACGCTACGCCCCGGTGTGGTGCTTCCATCCGAGGTTTGAAAGGTTTTTGCAGGGCAATTCGTAAAACTGATCGTACCGGCGCCGGAACCTTGGTCATGTGTTGATATTGAAGTCCGAGAGCTTCTATGCAGCATGGATTCGACACAAGGTTGGAGCTCTGCCAAAGCGGCGTCTGTAAAAATTTATGCGCAGTTTAGTCAACTAAACACGGAAGAGGCCAAGTTTTATGTACGGATCAGTGCGGTAGTGCTTTTCAGGTCTTGAGGTCTATTGCCCCCGGCATTGAAGGCTGCTGATGCGGGCACATCACGTTGACACCGTGCATTGTTGACCACCGCCCGGTTCATAAATTCGGTTAGTGGCCCATACAAAGGCGAAGACGCGGGATTGTTGAGGATGGTGGTCACTCGAACTGCAAGCTCTGCATCGGTCAGCTTGCGTCGTACGGTCGGTCCACTTGTCTGCTCCAGACTCGCGACACGGGATTTGATGGATGCCATGTTTATGTCCTGCTTGTCTGGCTATTGATAGTCGGGGTCTTCGTACACCATTGGGAAGGCACTCGGCCGGCGCAGTACCACGGTGACGATGGCCGCAACATCTCCCCGGAGAACATGGGTAGCTTGCCTGCATACGCGCGCAGTTAGTCGTCTTTCATGGCCTTGAGGTCCACATGGGCAGCAACCTTTTCGATCTTTGCCACACGGTTTTCAAGCTTGGGCATGGGGTGCCTCCAGATAGGCCGCGCGTGCTAGGAACTGCACCTCGGTTTCATCGGTCCCGCGTTCCAGCCCGCGGCCATCCCAGAATCGCATGCTGACGATGCCGCGCGTGGGGGATACGAACATGATCTGTATGCGCGGTGCCACCACCGGTATACAGACCACCTCCATCGCCTTGAGGCGCTTGTCAAGACTTGCCATGGTGCCTCTCCAGTTCCGCAACACGGGTAGCCAGTTCATCCAACTCTGCCACACGGGCCAGCGCACCGAGCGCACCCACCAAGGCGGCACCTTGGCTGGGCGCCAGTTCACCTGCAGATACTGCCGACATCACGGCTCGGCCTTGTTCGGTCAGCGTGCCATTGGGCAGGTTGAGGGGTTGGCCCATTTCGGTCGCCTTCAGGGGCGCGACTGTGCGCTCCAACAGCAGGCGGGCGGCACCCACATCACCGTCGAGTGCGCGCTGCATCATGGCTTCGAGCAGTTCGGGGATGCGAGTGGCAATGGCAGATCGGATGTGGGCAACGTCACCCGATCCCTTGGGGCGGCCCTTGGGATTGCCGGACTGACCCGGCTTCCAGCCGTGGCCCTGGGGCGGCTGCTTCTTTTCAGTCATGATTGTTTTCCCGTTGTTTTTTCAGAGATGCGATGGGTGCGCGGGTCGGCTTGCCTAAGAAGTGCTCAAGCAAGTCTTGCCGCAGGTGTGGTGGTGTCGCCAATACCTGCTCGCGCATGTCGATGCGGGCCTTCTCGCTGTCGTTGAATTGGTCGCAGCGGCGCATAGCGGCTTCCAGCAGCTGCATGGTGATGCGGCTCGATTCCAGCAAGTACGCGATCAGATCTGGCTTGTGGGTCAGCACGGCAGCGCGCTGTGATGGCGATAGCTTTCCGGCGGGCACCACGATGCCGGTTTGGTCGGGTGTCACGCAGGGTTCTATGCCTGACGCCAGCAGGTCGGCAAGAATGGTTTCTGGCGTCATAGCACCTCCGTCGCCAATGTCCCAGCGGAATTCAAAGTCATGGAAGTCTTGATGTCATGCCCGGCATCAGACGGAACGATGACTTCATGACTTGCATGACATGGAGTCGGCAGTTTTCCTTTGATAGCCCATTTCACTTTGCCGCCGATGTTGCCAAGGCTCTTGCACTCCACGCCCAGCTGGCGCAGCGCCGGTGACGCACGTCGCAGCGCATCGCCCAGGCCTTTCGGTGTACGCGGCCAGGCTTCAGCACCCGCAGGTTTGTAGTGCTCCAGGCGCGTCAAAATGTCCTTCACGCTGGCTTCGATGCCGTAGGGGTTGGCTTCGATGAACTCCAGCACCGCAGACGCTACGGGGCTTGCATCGAGGGTGCGGGCCACAGTCTCGGCACGGGTGGTCTTGAACTGCTGGAGAAAATCGTCCGGGTGCGTGCCTGATGCCTTGGCCAGTGCCATGCCCAGCAGTACGTACTCCACCAGGCGCGGGCGATCTTCACGGGGCAGGCCCACGTTGGGCAGCTCGCGCAGCGCCCCCGCCGCCAGTTCGAACAGGGCCCCCAGCATGCTTGGCAGCGCCCGTTCGAACGCTTGCCACTGCTGGCCGCTTGACTGGCGCATGTCGATGACCGGGCACTCCACGGATATGACGCGATCCACCAGGTCTTGCTGCGTCACGCTGATGCTGATGCCATTCACCATCCACGGGCGGCGCACGCTGATGACGTGCTCCTCCGAGTCGGTGAAAAGCTGGCGTTTGGCGTAGCCCCCGCCGGTGCTCAGAATCGCCAGCGCATCCTGCATGGGGCCAGCAAGGTGACTCACGTTTTCGTAGCAGACAGCATGGTTTTGCCCGGCCGCCACAAATATGTCCTCCACGGTCTTGGGTGCGCCGCGCAGGTTGCAGCCGTTGGGGTCAATTAGGCTGCGCAGGGCTGCAGCGGTGGTGCTTTTGCCGCTGCCTTGCTCGCCCACCAGTTCCAGGCCAGGATAGGGCGAGTCCGGTCGCAGGGAGTCCACTAGCCAGGCCAGCACCAGCAGACGCTGCTGCTCTGGGACGTTGGCGATCTCCCACAGCGGCGCGATGCTACCTCCTGCAATCGGTACGGGCAGTGGCTGCATGGACTCGCCACGCACGAACAAGACGGGCGGGCGCTCCACGACCCTCCAGCCGGTTTGGCTCAGCTCCACAGCATGGCTATTGCCTGCATGGCACAGGTCAATCCAGTAGCGGCCATCGCAGCCTGCAACGCGGATGTAAACGTCCTGCGGGTCGCCTTCGAACCGGGCAAGGGCCTGCAACGTGCCCAGGGCCTCGCGCCAGGATTGGTCGCGCACTGCAATTTCCATTTGTGTGAAGAAACCTGCCGTCACGCGGTCACGGAACTGGCGCGCACCCATGCGGCGCACTTCGCCGGTGTGGCGGTCGCGGGCGTAGGTGTCGCCGTTCTTGTCGTGCAGCAGGTCGAAGCGCTCGCGAACGAATTTGACTAACAGGTCAGTCTGGGAAGGTTTCTTCTCGGGCTCTTCCTCGCCTGGTTCAGCGTTCGCAGCGGGAGCTTCTTTCAGCATGTCCTGCAGCGCCTCGACACTGCCCCCCGCGTCCAGCCAGTCCGACACGTCGCCTTTCTCCGGAAGGTCGGGCAGCTCGACCACGCGAACATGGGAAGCGATGCCGCGCAGTGCCTTGGCTGCTTTCTTGGCGTGCTCGTGGCCTGCATCGTCGTTGTCCGGCAGGATGACCACATCGCGGCTGCGTAGGAAATCGGAATGCTCTTTGCGCCACTTGCCAGCGCCGCCTGCATTGCAGGTTGCCACCAGGCCCAGCGATGCCAGGCGATCCGCGTCCTTTTCGCCTTCCACCAAGTACACCACAGCATCAGGCGCTGCCACCAGCTCCGGCAGGCGGTAGGGCACCACGCGCACGTCCTTGACGCTCCAGCTCCAGCCATCGCCATCAGGGCGGCGCTGACGGAATGTCTTGGGCTCCATGCGAACGACCTGCATCAGCAGTTCACCCTGCTCATCGCGGTAGCCGTAGGTGGCCACGATCTTGGCTGGGGCTTTGCTGGTCTTGGGCGCAGGCGCACTCTTGGCTGGCGCCGGGCATGACTTCATGACTTGCATGACTTCGCGCCCGGCTGGAGCGTTGGCGCGATCATTGCCGATGAAGCCGTTTTGCACCAGCCACTGATGCGCGGCTCCGCGTTCTTTGATGCCGGTGCCGTACTGCACCAGCTTGATGACGCCGCCCCCTTCGCCGGCCTCGTGGTCGAAGAATTGGTTCTTTTCCAGGTCAACAGACTTGCTGCCGTGGCAGCCAAAGCGCAGTTCGCTGGGCTTGGAGAGCTGCTCGTTCGGTTCACCCCAGAAATGGCGGGCAACGGGGCCGATCAGATCGGGGTAGTCAAGGCCGTCCTTGGCAGCAATGTTCTTTTGGGCCGTTGTTGTGCGCATGACCATCCCTTTCAAGCCGCCTGGGCTTGTTCGTTGAGCCATGCACGCACTTCACCTACCTTCCAGGCGGTCACTCGCGCGGACAACTTGGTGGGCTGCGGGAATTTTTGGCTTGCGACCAGGCGCCAGAATGTGGCTGGGCTGAAAGGGAGCGGGGTGGGACGGGTCGGGTGCTTGGGGTCTCGGACCAAATCGGACTGACGAATCCAGGCGCTATCCGGCAAGTCGTCAAAGTTTGGGAGTTTTGCGCGGTGCAGTTCCAGCTTTTCCGGGGGTAGCGCTGTTTTCGTTTGCTGTTTACGGGCCGTTTGTGGCGTAGTTTGGCAGGGCATCTCTGTAACTCCGATGATGCGCAGCGAGCAGCCATGGCCAGTGGTTGCATGCTGTGCGATGGCGTGAAAGTGCGCACGACATCAGTGTGCGAATTCAAGCCGTCAGCCCTAAACCCTATACTGGGTTGATTCTGAGATTTCGTAGTTACATATGAGATGAAATGATATTAATATCAATGAGTTATGTGAAATTTAGCTTCTGAGATTTGAAGCATGAAAAAGACTGCCAAAAGACGTGCTCCGCATGGCGCAACAAGCCTCATGGTTCTGGATGCGCTTGTGCGGCTGCACACGCGAGGCGGTAGGCGTGTGAAAGTTTCGCGGGCCGATTTGCTGCGGTCGATATCCCTGCCGGAAACGACAGTGGATGACCGCTTACGAACTTTGATCAATGAGGGGCGTGTGCTGCGCGTGGGCCGCGCGCTGTATGTGCCCGAACCTTGGCGGGGTCAGGAGCCGCGCCGCTCGGAGCCCCCAGGTACTAGGAAAACAACGATCCTGCCCGATGGCATGGTGGTTGTGGAGGAGTGGAGCAGGCCCCCCAGGGGATGGTGATAGCCCCCGCCCCTCACGCTTTCTTGAATTGAATCACTTCTGCGCCCATCCGCAGTTTGTCTAGGTAGTCTGCCCACTCGCTCATCATCCTGCGCCGCTGTTCCATGAATTCGGCGCGGTCATATGCAGCCCCCAGCGGTCCAGATTTACCGTGCGCCAGTTGGGCTTCGATCACATCGGCGGATATGCCGGGGATGCGCTCAATCATCAGCGTGCGCGCCATGGCCCGGAACCCGTGGGCGCTCATCTCGTCGGAGGCAAAGCCCATGCGCCGCAGGGCTGCATTGATGGTGTTGTCACTCATGGCCCGCTCGCCCGTGCGCAGGCTGGGGAACACGTAGCGGCCATGGCCGGTGAGGGGTTGTAGCTCTTTCAGGATGGCGATGGCCTGCTGGGCCAAGGGCACAAAGTGTGGCCTGCCGTTGAGCTTCTGCGCCAGTCGTCGCTTCATATCCTGGGATGGAATGGTCAGCAGGGCCTTGTCGAAGTCAATCCACGCCCATTCCATCTGCCGGATGTTGCCGGGGCGCTGAAAGAGCAGGGCAGAGAGCGCCAGCGCCGCCTTGGTCATAGGCTGGCCGGTATAGCCGTCAATGGCCCGTAGCAGCTCGCCCGCCTTCGCGGGTTCCAGCACGGCAGCCATGTGCTTGACCACGATTGGCTTCAATGCGCCGTGCAGATCGGTCACGGGGCTGCGCTCGCAGCGCCCGGTTTGCACGCCATAGCGGAACACCTGCCCGGCAGTCTGGCGCAGGGTGTGCGCGGTTTCGTTGGCGCCGCGCTTTTCCACCTTGCGCAGAGCATCCAGCAGCACGGGGGCGGTAATGGCGGGCAGCGTCAGTCTGCCGATGTACGGAAACAGGTCTTTCTCCATGCGCTCGATCCACCGGGTTGCGTAGCGGGGGCTCCAGCCGCTGGCCTGGGTGGCGTGGAATTCACGGGCCACCGCCTCAAATGTGTTGACTGCGGCCACGCGGGTTGCCAGCTTCTCGGCCCTTTTGGCTGCGCTGGGGTCGAGTCCTTCGGCCAGCAGTTCGCGGGCTTCTTCGCGACGCTTGCGGGCCTTGGCTAAAGAGACTTCGGGGTACACGCCTAATGCAAGTGTTTTGCGTTTACTGGCGTGTGTGTAGTCCATCCGCCAGTACCTGCCGCCGGCCTTGACCAGCAGGTACATGCCCCCGCCATCGGCGTGCTTGTCCCCGCTGGCTTTGCCGGTGTGCTTCACCTGTCGAACGAATGTGTCTGTGAGTGCCATTTCTTCCCCTGCTAACGGTATCTGGGGTGCGGTACTTCAGAGATACCGTCAGAGATACCGTTTTTTTGACGGTATCTCATGGTACGCAGTGAAATGGCCTGAGACAACAAAAAACCCGCGATGCTAGGAAACATGCGGGTTATGAGAGGTCGTGAGACTGTGTGGAGGTCTGTTTTGGCCTGCCCGGAGGGACTCGAACCCCCGACCTATAGCTTAGAAGGCTATTGCTCTATCCGGTTGAGCTACGGGCAGGTGTGGCCTTTGCAAGGCCCCGGATCATAACCGGATGCTGTGCTGCCTTGATGCCTGATCAGGCCTATTCCATGTCTTCAAATACCAAGCTGGGTGTCACCATCACGCGCAACACTTCTTCGGGCAGACCGACGAGGCGCTGGCTTGCGAAGCCAAAGGGGGTGTCGGCTTCCAGCGCGGCGATGGCTACGTTGGCCATGGGCTGGTTCAGAGGGACGTAATAGCTGCCTGCCGGCACATCGATGGCGGTGCGCGCCAACGGGCTTGCCGCTGTGGTGCCGGGTGACTGGGGTGCTTCGGCCAGTACCGCTCCCGCTTCTGCAACCCGCAGTACCTGCAAGCCATGCAGGCGCAAGCGCTCGATGGCCGGCTGTGCCGTGGGTGCGACCCAATAGCCGCAGGGGCGTGCGCGTTCCAGTGTGGGGCTCAGGCGCAGTGCGCTGTCCCATTCCACGCTGGTCGGCATGTCTGCGCCAGTGTCCGGGTTCAGCAGGGTGAGTTCGCGGCTTTCGGTGGTGCGCGCGGCCTGCACCACCATCTTGTTGCGGCAGGCCAGCGCCACGGTGTCACGTATGACGAAGGAGCGCACTTGTTCCAGGCGCGCTGCGCGCTCGGAGGCCATGCGCAGTGCGGCAGCCATGGCATTGACCTGGGTGTGTACGCGTCGCTGGATGTGGGTACGGCCCAGACCCACGCCACGGCTGGCTACGCGCAGGCTGACTGCGTGCTTGAGGCCCCACAGGTTGCGGCCACTGTCGGGCTGCACGCTGTCCATGACCATGCGGCGCTCGCCAGGCACGGCAGACGGGCTGTGCGCCCATTCCACGGCCAGGCCCAAGCCCTGTAATGCCTGTTCCAGCGGCTGTTGCATCCATTCGCGTGCGGCCTTGGTCACGAACTCGTGGACGTTGCCGGTGGTGGCGTAGCTCAGGTGGGCGTCATGCCGGTTCAGGCCGCCAAACTGCGTCAGCACGGCGCCTGCGGCAGGGAATTCGCCGCTGTCGAGCACCACCATGGGCCGGTAATCGCGCACGAGTTGGTTCAGTGCGCGGGCTTCGGGGCTGTGCAGCAGCAGATGGTCGCGTTGCAGGTCGGTGCCGTCCGCTGTTGCGGCAGTGCCTGCTTCGGCACCGTCGGGGTTGGCGCGCGGCACGATGATGACGTTGATCCGCTCCAGCAAAGGTGCCAACAAGCCCTGCGCCAGTTCCTGGGCCACCACCAAGAGAGCCTCGCTGGAGGCTGGTGCATCGCCGTGCTGCTGTCCGATGAGCAGCACCGTGGGGCGTTTGCTCTCGGCCAAGGCTTGCGGTTGGTCGTCGCGTTCCTGGGTCAGGACCAGGGCGTGTATCGGGGCTCCCCGTTGCGATGGGCCCAGTTGCAACACGGTGGCCCGGGTGGTCGGCGGTGTGGTTTGCTGGGCCAGGGCATGGAGCCACTGGCCAATTTCGGCATTGGTGGTGAAGGCGCGGCGATCGGGGTGCAGACCTGGGGTGTGGTAGAGGATGGGCGGGTCGGGGAAGCGCGCTGCCACTTCAGGCCGGTAGGGCAGGTCGGGCAGGGTGCCAGTCAGTGGAGCCAGCGAGGGACGGACCACGGGCGCCGTCGTCGCCCCATCGGCGGTGCGTGGCACCGGCGCGGGCAGCACCACACCAGGGCGGGCCATGGGCGCCGGGGCCTGTTCCTGGCGGCTGGGCGGCGGAATCTGGCGCACCGGAGGAGGGGGGCGGCTGGCATTGCGGTCGGGCCAGGGGGGGAGTGGGGTGCTGGCACAGCCTGCCAGCAGTGCGCTGGTCAGGGCTGCAGCCACGAGCGCGCAGGGCCGGGCGCCCGCGCGGCTGGGGGTAGGAGAGCTGGAAATTTGCGAGAGGCTCATGCGTGGACCACGGTGCCCTGGCGCCGCCACATGGGGCCGGGGTAGGGCGGCATATTACCTGCGAAGCCGCTGGGCGGTCACAGGCGCACAAGGTCTGGTGTGGTGGATGGCACGCGTCATCGGAGAGGCCCGGCTGTCGATGCTCCAATGACAAAAGCGCCAGTAGCTATCAAAACAATAGCTGCTGGCGCTTGAGGGATGGGCGGTGGCTGCAAATTTTTACAAATATGCTGCTTCCAGGGCTGCGCGCTGACAGGAAGGCAGGGCGCAGCGACTGGGTTTCAGCGGCTGAAGCCGCGGGGGCCGCCGCGACGACGGCCTCGGTCGGCCATGCTGTCGATGCTGGTGCGCATGGGGTCGGGTTGGCCGGACCCTCCCATGCCACGGCGGGCCTGCAGGTTCAGTCCGCTGTGGGTACCCAGGTGTGCATCGGGGCGTGGCGGCTGGTCTTCGAAGCGCTGCGAACCGCCCGCGCCAGGCGCCGAGCCACTGCGGTTGCGGCCACCACCGGCTTGCTGTGGTCCCTGGCGATTGCCACGGGGTGCCGGTTGCCCTTGGCGCGCCGCCTGGCCCTGGCTGTGCCCCCCGCCCGCGTTGCCTTGGCCGGCAGGCTTTTTGCGTTGGCCGTTGCCACCCGCTTTACCCGCACCGGCGTTGGCACCCTGACGGTTGCCGCGCTCGCCCTGGGGGGCCTTGTTGGTGCGGATGCGCTCCATCATCTCGCTGCGGGCGGCCTTCGCGGCGGCCAGCATCACGTCGCGGCTCGGTGGCTTGCCAGCGCCGCCCCAGAGGGTCTGGCGACCCATCGCAATGGGCTCGGCCTTTTCGCCTTCGTCCGGGCCGAAGCCTTCGAGGATCTGCACGGGGATTTCCTGCTTGGTGAAGCGCTCGATCTCCATCATGAAGCCTTCTTCGTCCATGCAGACCAGGCTCACAGCCTGGCCTTCACGCCCGGCGCGGCCCGTGCGGCCAATACGGTGCACGTAGTCCTCGGGGACGTTCGGAATCTCGTAGTTGACGACATGCGGCAGGTCGTCGATGTCGATGCCGCGGGCGGCAATGTCGGTGGCCACCAGGGCGCGGATCTGACCGGTCTTGAAACCCTCCAGCGCCTGCGTGCGAGCGCTCTGGCTCTTGTTGCCGTGCAGTGCCATGGCCGTGACGCCGTTTTTCTGCAGAAAGTCGGCCACGTTGTTGGCGCCAAACTTGGTGCGCGTGAACACCAGCACCTGGCTCCAATCGTTCTCTTGGATGATGTGCAGCAGCACCTGCTTCTTCTTGGCGCGGCCCACGGGGTGGATGACCTGGCTGATGCGCTGCACCGTGGTGTTGCGCGGCGTGACCTGGATGCTTTGCGGGTTGCGCAGCAAGGTGTTGGCCAGTTCGCGGATTTCGTCGCTGAAGGTGGCCGAGAACAGCAGGCTCTGCTTTTCGCGCGGCACCAGGGCAAGTATCTTCTTCACATCATGGATGAAGCCCATGTCCAGCATGCGGTCGGCTTCATCAAGCACCAGCACTTCGACGGTGGACAGGTCCAGGTGGCCCTGTTGTTGCAGGTCCAGCAGGCGGCCAGGCGTGGCCACGAGGAAATCCACACCGCGCTGGATGCGGTCGATCTGCGGGTTCATGCCGACGCCGCCGAAGATCACCGTGGAGTCCAGATCGAGGTACTTGCCGTAGGTGCGGATGGATTCTTCGACCTGGGCGGCCAGCTCGCGCGTGGGCGTCAGGATCAGTGCGCGCAAGCCTTTGCCACCGCGCTTGCCTTGCGGGGCGGGCTGCTGTGAAAGGCGGTGCAGCAAGGGCAGCGTGAAGGCGGCCGTCTTGCCCGTGCCGGTCTGTGCGCCGGCCAGCAGATCCTGGCCCTGCAGCACGGCAGGAATGGCTTGCGCCTGGATCGGGGTGGGGTTTTCATAGCCCTGCTCGCGCACGGCCTTCAGGATGGCCGGGGCCAGGTTCAGTTCGTCAAATGTCATGTAGGGAGATGCGCCTTCCGGGCGCCGGGGATCAGCCTGTCGGTACAACCGCTGTGGGCTGCCGAGCCAGTGTCAAGCCGATGGTTCTTTCGGATGGGACGGTGCAAATCGGGATTGCTGTCCCCAGCACATGTTGCTGATGCCGTGTCCACTGGAGGGCACGGCGCATGGCTATTGTCGCATGAGTCGATAATCACGGTTTGCCCACGGCACAATTGCCGCACTTTTGACAGAAACAACTCCATGGCCCAATACGTCTATTCCATGAACCGTGTCAGCAAGATCGTGCCGCCGAAGCGGCAGATCCTGAAGGACATTTCGCTCTCTTTCTTCCCTGGCGCCAAGATCGGTGTGCTCGGTCTCAACGGCTCGGGCAAGTCCACACTGCTCAAGATCATGGCGGGCGTGGACAAGGAGATTGAGGGCGAGGCCATTCCCATGCCGGGCCTGAAGATCGGTTATCTGCCGCAGGAGCCCCAACTCAATCCCGAGCACACGGTGCGCGAGAGCGTGGAAGAGGCCATGGGTGAAGTGTTCGCCGCCAAGGCCAAGCTGGAAGAGGTGTACGCCGCCTACGCCGAAGAGGACGCTGACTTTGACGCGCTGGCCGCCGAGCAGGCGCGCCTGGAAGCCATCATCGCTACGGCCGGCACCGACTCCGAGCACCAGCTCGAAATCGCCGCCGACGCGCTGCGCCTGCCGCCCTGGGACGCCAAGGTCGGCGTGCTCTCGGGCGGTGAAAAGCGCCGCATCGCGCTGTGCCGCCTTCTGCTGTCCAAGCCCGACATGCTGCTGCTCGACGAACCCACCAACCACCTGGACGCTGAATCGGTGGACTGGCTGGAGCAGTTCCTGCAGCGTTTCCCTGGCACCGTGGTGGCCATCACCCACGACCGCTACTTCCTCGACAACGCGGCCGAGTGGATTCTCGAACTGGACCGCGGCCACGGTATTCCGTACAAGGGCAACTATTCCGACTGGCTGCTGCAGAAGCAGAACCGCCTGGAGGCCGAGCAAAAGGGTGAGGAAGCCCGCGCCAAGGCCCTGAAGAAGGAACTGGAGTGGGTGCGCCAGAACGCCAAGGGCCGCCAGGCCAAGAGCAAGGCACGTATTGCCCGCTTCGAGGAGCTGAGCGATTACGAATACCAAAAGCGCAACGAGACGCAGGAAATCTTCATTCCTGTGGCCGACCGCCTGGGCAGCCAGGTCATCGAGTTCAAGAACGTCAGCAAGTCCTTCGGCGACCGCTTGCTGATCGACAACCTGAGCTTCAACATCCCGGCGGGCGCCATCGTCGGCATCATCGGCCCGAACGGCGCTGGTAAATCGACGCTGTTCAAGCTGATCGCCGGCAAGGAGCAGCCCGACAGCGGTGAAGTGGTGATCGGCCAGACCGTGAAGATGGCATTCGTGGACCAGCACCGCGACGTGCTGGCCAATGAAAAAACCGTCTGGGAAGACGTCTCTGGCGGTCTGGACATGCTCAACATCGGCAAGTTCCAGATGGCCAGCCGCGCCTATTGCGGCCGTTTCAACTTCAACGGCGGCGACCAGCAGAAGAAGGTGGGCATGCTCTCGGGCGGCGAGCGCGGACGCCTGCACCTGGCCAAGACCCTGATCCAGGGCGGCAACGTCCTGCTGCTCGACGAACCCTCGAACGACCTCGACGTGGAAACCCTCCGCGCGCTGGAAGACGCACTGCTTGAATACGCAGGCACGGTGTTGGTCATCAGCCACGATCGCTGGTTCCTCGACCGTATCGCCACGCACATCCTGGCCGCCGAAGGTGACAGCCAATGGACCTTCTTTGACGGCAACTATCAGGAGTACGAAGCCGACAAGAAAAAACGCCTGGGTGAAGAGGGCGCTCGCCCGCACCGCATGCGCTTCAAAGCACTCAAGTAGAAGTACGATAGGAGACCCGCGAACAATCCACCCGCCTGCAACAAAATGCAACAACCAGCTCCCGGTTCCCGGACGGTGTTTCGTGCCTGCGTCGTCAACGCGGTGCGCGAGGGCGAGTCGCTGATGCAGCAGTTGGTGACGGTGACGCGGGGGGCGCTGGCCACTCAGGAAAGCGAGTTGCGCGACATTGCGCGGCGCAACCTGGCCAGCGATGCGCTGCGCCTGCTCAACCAGCACGAGGCAGCGCTGCTCAAAGGCTACCCAATGGCGCTGCTGGAGGTGTTTGCGGACGGCCCGGAGCCAGCGCGCACCACCAAGGCCGATGCCACCGGGCTGGATTTTGGCGAGCTCTCCCTGGTGGATGACGACGAAGTGCAGGCGCAGGTGGAGCTTTCACGCGCCCAGCAACTGGCCGTGCATGCGACCGAGGCGGTGCTTTCCGAGCTCAACGGCCTGGTCAGTGCGGCCCAGGGGCTGCGCCGCGTGCACCCTGAACGCAATCCGCTGCGTCCAGAAAACTACATTCGCGCCCTGCAGCAGGTCATTGCCGATACCGGCGTGGCCTCACCCATTCGCGAATCCTGGATGCAGCCCATGCGCACACAGTTGGGCAGCCTGCTGGTGGATGTTTACAAGCGCGCGGCGCAAAGCCTGCGCGACCAGGGCGTGCAGCCTGTGGGGTTTGGAGCTGCGCCGGGGGCTTCAACGGGCTACGGCCCAGCGGGACGCAGCGCCTATGGCAATGCCTACGCCGCCCCGGGCAGCCAGTGGGGAGGCGCTCCCAGTGGCCATGGCGGCAGCTATGGCGGCGGTACAGGCTATGGCCCGCCCACCGGATACGGCCGCACGGGATGGGCCGCGGCCGATCCCGGCATGGGGGGGCTGGCTTCCGAGGCGGAGGAGGCCTTGCTTACCGTCGGCATCTTGCGCCAGATGTTGGCCGGAGGGGGCGATCCCTTTGAGTCGGTGCGCGCGCCGATGCCGATGGCTCCAGCCGGCATGACAGGGCGGCGCGGAGGTGAGGCGGCACCCTATTCCACGCAGGGCGCGCCCATCAGCGGCCATTACGCGCCCATGAATGTGTCCGCCGCCGAGGCCATGGAAGACATCGCCCAGCTGGAACGTCTGGTGGGGCGCTTGGCTGGCAGCAGCCAGCCTGGCTATGTCCCCAGCGGGCACAGTGCCCAGCGCAGTCTGTATGGGGTGAGCTATGGCGCGGCAGAAGAGGCATCTCCAGCACAGGCGGCTGAAGTCGTTGCGCGCATGGTGGAGAACATCGCGCAGGATTCTCGCTTGCTGCCGCCGGTGCAGCAGGCCGTGCAACGCATGGAGCCAGCCATTCGCCAGCTGGTGCGTTATGACGTGCGCTTTTTCAGCGACGCCAACCACCCCGCGCGCAGACTGCTGGACGAAGTGACCCAGCGCAGCCTGGCCTACACCGACGTCAACGCCTCCGGGTTTCGCAGCTACATGCGCCTGGTGCAGCAGGCAGTGGATCATCTGGCCCAAAAGGAAATTACCAGCGCCGCCCCCTTTGAGGCCGTGCTCAAGGCCCTGGAGTCGGCTTGGGCGCAGCAGGAGAAGAAGCTGCAGGCCCGACGGGAAGCCGAGCAGCAGGCACTGCTGCAGGCCGAGCAAAGGGAAATGCTGGCTGAAAAGATTGCTGCCAACATCCTGAAGCTCTCGGGTGTCGGCCACGTGCCTGCGGACATCATGGACTTTGCCACCGGCCCCTGGGCCCGCGTGGCGGCTCAGGCCCAGGTGCAGCAACCCGGTGCGGCAGATGGCGACCCTGGCGGTTACCTGGCCTTGATCCCGGAGCTGTTCTGGAGCGTGCAGCCCGCCTTGGTGGGCACCGACAAGGATCGCCTGATCGATGTCATTCCCTCCATGTTGGCCAAGCTGCGCCAGGGGCTGCAGTCCATTGACCACCCGGTGGAAGAGACCAACGCCTTGATCGAGCGGCTGGTGCTGTTGCACCAGCAGGTGCTTGATGCCGCCGAGCTGGCGTCCCAGCAGGCAGCGCTGGATGTGGATCCTTCGTCGGACACTGCCGAGGCCATTCTGGAACAGGAAGCCACATCGAGCGTGGCAGGTCTTGACGTCAACCTCGAAGACTCAGCGCCAGAGGCGAGCCCGGAGCAAGAGGTCGATGAAGACCCTTTCTACATCGGTGCCTGGGTCGATCTGGTGACCAATGGCAAGGTGGTGCGCACCCAGCTCACCTGGGCCAGCCCGCACAACACCTTGTTCCTTTTTACCGGTGCAGACGGCAGCACCCAGTCCATGACCCGGCGCATGCGCGACAAGCTGGCGGCTGAAGGGCTGTTGCGCGTGCTGCCGCGCCAGCATGTGGTGGATCGCGCCATCGGCGCCATGGCCAGCGCCCGTCGCAGCAAGCGCCCAAGCAACACCCGAAAATAATCAGGCGTCGGGAACTTTCTTGCGCACCAGCTGAATGTGGTTGCGCAAGGCATACAACTCATCGGCATAGGCCAGCGGAACGCTCACCTTGAGTACCTGCGCGTCCAGTGCGTCCAGTGCCTCGATGGCCGCGCTGGCAGGCATGCGCCCGGCGGCCATGTCGTCTTCCACACTGCGCAGCCGTCCATACCAACGAAACACCCGCGAACGCACTCGGAACTGGTACAGCGGCGGCACGACGCGCGAGAGCGGCAGCATGACGGCGATCAGGATGCCCAGCACCAGCCACATGCGCTCGATCAGATTGGCCAGCCAGAATGGCAAGTAGCGCTGCAACAGCGGCACCGGCTCGTTGATGGCGCGGTCGGCCTCGGGTGCGATGGGCAGCTCGTTATTGCGTGTGCCCGGAAACTCGCGTGCCCGGTTGAACCAGCCCGCACCCCCATGCAGACCCTGGGCGCTCTGGGCAAAGAGCTGCAACAGGGCGGGGTGGGTGCCCTCGCGCGCCAGCAGGGCGGTGGTGGACGCCACCAAGCGTACATCGGCAGGGGGCACGTTGGTCGCCAGGTCCACCACGCCCCGGGGCAGGGTGACGGGTGTGAGAAACGGAAAGCGACGTCCATAGGCCTCGTTTTGCGGAAAGTCCATCAGACGCACGCCTGGGGTCTGCAACAGCATCTGCACCATGGGCGATTCGGGGGCCGAGGCAAACACCAGCACGTCGATGTCGCCCGCCAGAAAAGCCACCGTGGCCGGTGTCTGCTCCAATCGCGACACCTTCAGCGCCTGGGTGTCAAGGTGGTTGGCTTGGAGCAGCTTGTCGATCAGCGTAGGCACGCCACTGCCTGCACTGCCCACATTCACGCGCAGGCCCTGCAATTGGGGCAAGGCGTCGAGCCGTCCGGAAGGCGACACGCGGCGCGCGGCTTTTTCACGATAGAACAGCCACAAAGGCTCGACAAACAGGCTGCCCAGCGAACGCAACTGTTCACGGTCTTCAGGCTGCAGCACGGCGGTGCCACCCTGCACAAAGGCCAGGTCGGCACGGCCTTCGCGCAACAATTGCAGGTTGGCCATGGAGCCTTCGCTGGGCAGCAATTGCACCGCAATGCCTTCTGCGGCCAGCGCCTGCTGGTAGCGCTTGCCGAATGCTTCATATGCGCTCTGCGTCGGCCCGGTCGCCAGCACCACGGTGCGTGGGGGGGTGGGCTGAAGCCACCAGTAGGCCAGCGCTAGCAGCAACACCGGCAGCAATGCCAGCGGCCCGGCGGACACGATCATGTCGCGCAGCGAGAGCAACGAGTTTCGGAAGGCCTGGGGCATGGGGCGTGGAGAAAATCTCGGGTCAGCCATTCATTGGGTTACACGCAACTTTCAGCGCAAGAAAAGTGCGCGGCCCAGGCCAGGGCTCCCGCGCAAGGGCCGCCCCGCCGCGCAG
>Ga0116193_1000650_pt1 | contig 32035 bp, 30 predicted proteins | sample AD_UKC115_MetaG_FD_89892 | JGI IMG/M metagenome (GOLD analysis project Ga0116193, IMG submission 89892) | Active sludge microbial communities of municipal wastewater-treating anaerobic digesters from Hong Kong - AD_UKC115_MetaG | ecosystem: Engineered > Bioreactor > Anaerobic > Digestate... | reverse complement strand
GGGTACTGTATACTTAAAACAAGATATGGTTTCACTACAAACATGTGACAGTAGGGAAGAGTGGGATGATTACGTCGTTGAAAACGGCGGGCATCCGCTGCAATTATGGGGGTGGGGAGACACCAAAGCCGCTCACGGGTGGCGCGTCGAACGAGTGCTTGGTTATGATCTCGATCAAAACATCATTGGCGGGGCGCAAATACTGATCCGTAAGCTTCCGTGGCCCTTGCGGGCACTTGCCTATGTGCCACGCGGGCCAGTAGGGCAGGCCGAGCATATGCCTGAGTTTCTTGAGGCACTCGCAAGCTATGCCACGTCGCAATACCGTGCAGTGGCGTTGACTATCGAGCCAGACTGGACTGAGCTTCCAGAACACCTCGGTACAAATTGGAGTAAATCTCACAACACTATTCTTATTCCGCATACTCTCATTCTTGACCTCAGTAAGACAGAGGAAGAACTACTGGCGCCAATGAGCAAAAAGACTCGCCAGTACATCCGTAAGTCGGGCGCAGTAGAAGACCTTGTGGTGCAGCAAGTGAAGGGTAGGGAATACCTTGCCGACTGTTTGGCGATCTACCATGAAACCGCTCGCCGGGCAGGTTTTGCGCTACACGGTGATCAGTATTACTACGATATTTTTGAAAAGCTCGGCGAAGCATCACCAGTGTTTGCGGCGTTTTACGAGGGCCAGCCAGTGGCGTTTTTGTGGCTGGCTATCAGTGCTAGCACAGCGTTTGAACTCTACGGTGGCATGAATGACCGCGGTCAAGAGCTTCGTGCTAACTACGCGCTGAAGTGGCATGCTATACAAAAAACAAAAGAGTGGGGCATAGATCGTTACGACATGAACGGCCTCCTGACCGACGGTGTGAGCACCTTTAAGCGTGGTTTTGCCGACCACGAAGACGAGTTGGTAGGCACTTATGATCGACCACTGTCACCTCTGTACGTTATCTACACTCATATTCTCCCACTGGGCAAGAAGCTCGTACGATCTATAAGGCACGGGTAGCTTCATCAGGGGCATGATACACTGTCAGTTATGTTCTCCCGAGAATCAATGCAAGAAGACCCAGCCGGTATTATCGGGAATGCTGACGTGAGTCGGACTCAACGTCCAACGCAGACAATAGGGATGCTACTTGGGGCCCTCTGCGTACTTGTAATACTATCGATCAACTGGGTTACCTGGTTTCTCCTGGGTGGAGCAATAGTATCGCTAATCCTATTCTTCGTCGGTATTGTTGTTTTTTTTCGCTACATAAGGAAAGTACGCCGTCTTCGTCAAGATAATATATCGGTTCCGAGATCATATATTTTCCTGTTAATTCTAACACTCGTTGCGATTACCTCACCCATTAGTTCCTTTTTTCTTACTCGGTACTTTTCCTTACTCGGGGCTAGTACAACAACGAATACCTTGAGCGAATTTAAAATGCTGGCTCAGGCTTGCGACATCGACGAGATGAGGAGTTACGTAAACAATGATTCTCACAGAGACAAGGACTCAGGATCGTATATAGAAGTTCGCACTAAAAACGCGAATACTTTATTCTACTCCTCCCTGCAAACAGAGGATCTTAGACAAATCATGCGTAGCCACGCTGAGTGTCCTGGGTATACTAATGGTTCCGTGTGGAGTGCACAGGAGCCACAGCCAAGATCATGGGGCTACTAAGACGTTATTTGATCAAAGCGGTCTTCGTCATCGAAAGACTCGGCACCACTTCAACATCATATGGATCCACAGGGTCCTTTTTTTGTGCCACGTAGTAGCCTAGGGTTGCGATCATAGCGGCGTTGTCGGTGCACAGCTGCATGGGGGCGTATTCGATAGCAATTGGCAGACGTTCGCTTAATTGTCGGCGTAGTTCCTGATTGGCCGCCACGCCGCCCGCTATCACCACACTAGCGGGTGAATAATCGCGAAATGCCCGCTCGGCCTTGTCTACTAGTGTTTCTATGGCAGTTTGCTGAAAACTTGCCGCAAAATCTGCCCGCTGTGCGTCGTCTAAGAGCGCAGGAAGCTCGTGCGATGGAAATGTGTAATCATGACCGGTCTCGGCCTGCACGGCCCTCAGAAGGGCTGTCTTGAGGCCAGAGAAGCTAAAATCGTAAGGGTTTTGGAGCTTGGCCTTAGGTAAAGTGTATTTACGTGGGTCGCCACTCTGCGCCGCCTTGGCAATCGACGGGCCGCCAGGGTAGGGTAGACCAATGATTTTTGCTACTTTGTCGAACGCTTCACCCACGGCGTCGTCCTGCGTTTGCCCCAGTAGTTCGTAATCACCATGATCACGAAACAGTACAAGCTGCGAATGACCGCCAGATACGATAAGAGCTAGCATCGGAAAGTCTGGTTGTTTGCTTGGTAATGGCAAATCTTTGAGCTTGTCATTCCAGACTTGATCTGGAATCCAGTTGTTTGCTGATTCATTTTCATTGGATCCTGAATCGAGTTCAGGATGACGGGGTAAGCCTTTTTCCACGACAAAATTCGCATACACATGCGCTTCCACATGATGTATTGCATACAACGGTTTGTTGTGAATGACAGCCAGCGTGCGTGCGGCCAGGGTGCCTACAAGCAGCGAGCCGATGAGCCCTGGCGCGTAGGTAACGGCAATTGCATCGATGTCATCCCAGGTGCAGCCAGCATCGCTGAGGGCCTTGTTGATCACAGGGTTGATCACCTCTATATGGCTTCGCGCCGCTACCTCTGGTACCACACCACCATACTGTGCATGGATGTCGATCTGCGTGTGTACGACATTACTCAGCAGACGCCGGCCGTCTTCTACAACCGCCGCCGCCGTCTCGTCGCAACTGCTTTCGATTCCAAGGATTTTCATAGTTCACTACCACTGTAACATGCTACACTGGGGTCATGAAGCAGAAGCTTGTTAAAGGGGTGCGAAAGGTATTGCCTCGTGGCGCCGTGCACGGGCTTGAAGAGCGTTACCGCAAGGGGCGAATCAAGCTGGTACGTATGCAATACGGCGATCCAGCCAAAAACCTCAAGGTCATTGCTGTCACTGGTACGAATGGCAAGACCACCACACTGAACTACATCAACGAAATCCTCAAAGAGGCAGGCTACAAAACAGCCATGTTTACCACCGCTGTTATAGAGGTGGCAGGCAAGCGCAAGATCAATGATTTGAACGCCACGGTGGCGCTGACGGCCGAAATGCAGCAATTTTTCAAACAGGCAAAGAAAGCCAAGGTGGATTACACGCTACTCGAGGTCACCAGCCACGCGCTCGATCAGCATAAGCTCGACGGTGTGCCAATACTTGCGGCGGTCATGACTAACCTCACGCAGGATCATTTGGATTATCACAAAACCATGGAAAATTATGCGGCTGCCAAGGGTAAATTGTTCGCAATGGACCCAGAATTCATTGTGCTTAATCGCGACGACGAGTGGTTTGACTATTTTGACCAGTTTACAGCAAGCGGGCACAAGATCACCTATGGCAGACACGCTGATGCAGAAGTGCGGGTTACGCGGACAAAATTGTTCAAAAAAGGCAGCGAAGCCGATCTACTCCTTGATCACCACCTGAAGCTCGAGCTCGCCACTGCGCTACCAGGCGAATACAACATCGACAACATGGTTGCAGCCGCTACTACTGCGTATGTACTGGGGGTTGATCTGACTGACATCATGGAAGGTGCCGCCAATCTCGAAGCTGTACCCGGACGATTCGAACGGGTCGACACAGGCAAAGAATACGACGTGATCGTTGACTACGCTCATACGCCCGACGGACTCGAAAAGTTTTTGCAAGCAGCACGTGCTATTGCGAAGAATCGCGTCATATTGGTGTTTGGCGCCACTGGTGATCGCGACAAAGGTAAGCGCCCAATCATGGGCGAAATCGCTGCTCGCCTAGCTGATCGGATCATTTTGACCGACGAAGAAAGCTACAATGAAGATCCCGCTGCAATTCGCCGCGAAGTCTTCGAAGGCATAGAGTCGGCTAAGGGTACGGCAAAAACAACAGAGGTGGCAGATCGTCGCGAGGCTATCAAAAAAGCGCTCGATGTCGCAAAAACCGGCGACATGGTACTTATTACCGGCATGGGTCACGAAAAATTTCGTATAGAAAATGGTAAAAAAATACCCTGGAACGACGCAGACGTCGTCAGGGAATTACTGAGCTAATTGTCGGGTTACCACCACCCCTCCGCAAATGGAGGGGTGGTGGTAACGGTGTGGTCAGGCGTTGCATTCGCCGCTGTACTGGGCAATCCAGGCGTCCACCATGTTGCCAGCGAGACCGGGTTTGCGGTGGCCCTTGTTGGAGCCATCGTTCGGCTTCACGACGACCTCATACAGATTGCCATCACCCGCATTGAACGCGTGGTATACGACAGTGCACTCGCCGAACGCCTTGCCCGCCTCGTAGCCCTGCGGTGCTTCAGCACTGAGCTTCATCAGCCCCTTGGTGTCGATCCCGTCGACGAACATCTTGCTGGGATCGAGTGGCGTGTCTGTCAGCCACTTGGCTACTGCTGTGCTCGGCGGCGCGGTCGGCGATGTGACCGCCTGGGTGTCGTTGCTGCTACAAGCAGTCAACGACACCGCACATGCGAGGGTGGCCACGCCTGCCCTCGCCAAACGTACTCTCTTGAGTTCCACAGTGTTTTTATATCATAAATTGATCAGAATATCAATACCACGACTCGTGGTGTTTGCGCCACCACAGGCTCTTTGTCACTCTTTCACCGAACCTCGTCCACAAGCCATATTGCCGTGGTTTTACTACCAAATCGTATACCCCTATATAGTCGATCACCTCTTTATTAAACGATGTTTTGAATCGCCCTATACCGTAGTGCGGATGCTCAGGGTTGTCTATCTGGTCACTGGGTGGTGTACCGCACAGATCGTGCGCCAGCGAGCCCTTGTCCTTTGCCCACTGCATGACATGCCACTGCAGTAGGTGAGTCACGCCATATGCACCGTCCACGCGCAGGCTGGCGCCATCTTTGTAAGTGCTTTTGTGCCCAAACACCAGCGCAAATGCCCCTGCAACCACTCGGCCATCAAAATACGCAAAAAACAGCTGCCCCATGTCGGCCGCTACAAAACGCTGCCAAAACTCACGGTAATACTCATAGGTGCGCAGGCTACTTGCAAATCCTTGCCCTTCGGCCGTTTGCACCAGCAAATCATAAAAAATCTTGCAGTTTTCGTCGCTTGTATCGACTTTTTTTACCGTCACGCCATCGCGCTCGGCCCGCCGCACCGCGTGACGACCCTTTTGGTTAAAGTTCGCCATGATCGTGTCCACATCTGGCGATAGGTCAATCACTACAGTCGAGTTATTTGGCTGAATAGGCGCCGCCTCTACCAGCTCCAGCTCTTTGAGTGCCAATAGCGCACTCGATGTTCTTGCCAGTTCTGGCTCAAGTTTTACTACAAATACCCCTTGTCCGGCTGCAAATCGCTGTAAATCACGCAACATATCACCAAGTTGCACTACCGTTGCGACGCCCGGTCCTTTGGGTGCATACCAGAGTTTGCCGAGGCCGGTCACCGATTTTTCTAGCACTGTCACCGCCACGTCGCCAGCCATTACGTAGCGCGGTGTCCAGCCACCAAGTTTTTTCTGCTCGGCAAACTCATGGCTCTGAAAAACATTGCCACCATCAGGGCCAGCAAGCAGCTTGTCATCCCAGGCGGCAACCTCGGCATCGGTAGCAAAGCGTATATCCATATGCTCTTACTATACACTGCAGTGGGGTATCAAAACCACGGCACAACGGGTATAATCAGTCTCCATGGGAACAGCATTTTCAGTTTATGACATCAGAGGCAGAGTAGACGAGTCGCTTACAACAGAGTACGTATGGAATGTCGGCAAGGCGTTGGCTGATTGGCTATCAGAAGACGGAGTGGTTATTGTGGCGCAGGGCGAGGCAGCAAATGCCACCACTGTGCACGCACTTACCGAAGGGCTTTTGCTTCAGGGTCGTGGAGTTGTCGACGCAGGTCAGGCCACCAAAGACGCTCTACAGGGCATTGTAATCGACAAGCAGGCAGCAGGCGGTGTACATATAGCGCACGATCCGCTACAAGGTATCGAAATCATCACCATTCTTGGCGCCCGTGGTGTTGCTGTCACACAAGAAAACGGCCTTACCGACATCGACCAACTCGTCCAAGCAGGTAACTTTGTACCAGCGGCAGCGAAGGGCGAACTAATCTAGCTAAATACATATTTTTATGTTATAGTCATAATTAATGAGTAACAATGTTAACCTTGAGGTAATGGAATTATTTCCAAATCCAAAAGAACTACCCGATGAATACACCCGTCACGCTGCGCTCGTTGGTCTGTGGCGCGTCACTATGGCTGCTAGAGGTGCTATCGATGAGATCACTGCCCGTTCAGTGGGCTTAAGTGATGATGAGAAGTGGAGTTCGGGCGCGATAGCGGAACAGCTATCTGCAAAAGTTGCTGAACTAGAATCACTATTGACAGATTAGACATTTTTTGCTATAGTGATGACAGTTATCTAAAAAACAAAAAGGAATCAAAAATGAGCGAATTACTGACAAGTAACGAAGCAGATAATCGAACAGATCAAGATGCCGTACAGGAAATGTACACCCAGGCTATCAATAACGGAGCCTTGAGCGATAGCGAAAGGGAGCTGCTCGAAGAGGCTGCCAGCGAGGTTGGGACCACTGTTGATCAATTGGCTAAGGCACATGAAGCGCGTAAGCAAGCGGCCGAGAGGAGTATGAGCAGTGAGGTTGCGAAGCATGCTCTTGATGAGGCAAATAACCTCGACTATTGGACAAAGTCTAAAGAATAGTTTTATTCACTTTATGAAACAGCTGCTCGAAAGGGTGGCTGTTTCATTTTTCAAGCTTCACTAAAAACATGTATTACTTCTTGTGTCCTTGCTGTGGTGGTAGCATATGTCACTGCGATACCTTAACGGGTAATAGCCATAGGAGAGGAGAATGGGTCAGCTTCCTTAAACGTAAGGCACGGACCTTTTTTCGTTCGATGAAAATATCCGTAAGCTAGCGCATGGTATCATTGTAGGCATGACCGAGCAAAGTGAAAAACCGCAGGATATTCACTCTTTTGAGCGTGACGGGCCCGACATAACTATCAAAAGGGCCGAGCCTAATGATGGTGTGGGGGTGCACGATGTTCAGATACGTACTTGGTTGGATACGTACCCAAACAACGAGCTAAATATTAGCCGTGAGGATATTCGCATACGGGTAGAGGGCAAAAATGGGGAGAGAGTCGCAAATAAGGGCGAGCGGTGGCGGCTGACGATCGAGGATCCGGAAAGCAATGTTTTTGTGGCAAAAGATGGTGACACGGTGGTTGGTTTTGTGGCGCCTCACTATGACGCAGAGAATCATCAGCATCGTATAGGTGGACTCTATGTGCTGCCAGAGTATCAGGGGCTTGGTATTGGCAAGCAGCTCATTCAGAAATCAATAGAAACCCATGGACGTAATCACGATATCTACCTTCATGTTGTGCCTTACAATCTGAAAACCATTGGTTTTTACAAAAAGCTTGGTTTTGTCGAGACGGGCAAAGATGTAACGGGTAGCTCACGCGGGCTCGACGACGGTAGATATTTGCCAGAGATTGAAATGGTATTACCCGCAGAGCAATAACGCCTGATGATGAATGACCTCTCTGTCAAAGGGGTTCAGTATTTGACAAATAAACGTTTATGAAGTATAATGTGAGCAGTTAGTAATAACAAAACCAACAAAATATGATAAACGAAAAACCACAACGTCTGCGCGGAAAAGGGCTTGAGATAGGCCAGCGCCAACCTCAGTTGGAGCTGGCCCCAGCACTAGGCGCGATGGCGATACCAGGGGTGATACTGACGCGGGGAAACCTGAGGGGCGACCTAGTCCGCCGCAAGAATATACAGAGTAACATTGATTACGCACGGGAGTTAGAGGCAGAGCTTAAAATAGCAGGATCGTATGAGTCATTGCTATCGGGCGAGTCGTCGGTGTCTGATCAGCTGAAAGGTCAGAGCGACATACCAGTTCGTGCCATATTGAACATAAAAGGAGTGGCGGAGAAGCGTTATATTGGTTTTGGCGCAGCACTCGCAGATCATGATTACCGAGAACTAGGCAGGGAGCACCCGAAGGAACGCTATAAATTTTATTCGTCATTCGATCTCACGACGCCTGAGCAGATTGCATTGGGCGGCAAATGGTTTGACGAACTTACAGACAAAGCCTATGAGCACGGTCTAACGCTCACAACAAAGAGTTTTGATCACGCATATGACTCTCTGAACATATATACGTGGCACCCAGCAGAGATGGCGGCAATTATATCGGAGCTTTATCCTAAATATGAGGCACAGGGTCTATACTATGCGACACCTCATTTTTATCAGGGGAATATTGATGGAGTTGACCCGCGTCATGTTGGATTTGTACAGGAGCCTGCGGACGCCGGGTACTCTCACTCGAGCCGTATGGGACGGCTCGGTCGTGTATTGGACGAGGCAATGGCACACGGTGCGGCTGTAACGCTTGACGTATTTACGAACGCGGCAAAGCAGGCTGGGGTAGATCCGGAGCGACCTTACCTCGTAAACCAGTAACTCCTATTTGTCTAACATGAAAATAACCCCGCTTGCAAGTTTTGCATACGGGGACGTCGGGCGGTCCGACGATTTGAGTGAGGTGCGGGGCGGCTACCATTCCCCACTCCGATCGCGTCGAGCGAGCTCGCGCTCTCGGTTGATACGCGTAGGGCTCTGCATGTCGCCAGCGGCTTTGTCACGAGCTTTCTGTAACTCGAGCTCTTGTGGTGACAACTTGCGCGTTGGTTCTATGAGGCCCTTCGGTTTGCCAGTGTCGGTTGCCTCCTTTTTGCGTAGGCGCATCTCTTTGTTGACGCGACCCTTTTTGGGCATGTTTCCGTCCTCTCTCTGATAGGGGATATGTCTATTATATCCCTCACCAAAAACATGAATCACTATTCATATCTTTGGTGAGGTGGCAGCGCTAAGTTCTCTGCCATGACACCTCGGACTCTGTCGCAAGGGTAGATCTTACCTGGAATGTTTATCTTTTGTCGAGTATATCCGTTGTTCGTTTGAGTGCTGCATTAAACTCAGATATAAGCCTTTTTTCATTGTCGATGAATACCTCTGGTGCACCTAACGCTCCGAGTTTCAATATGGATCTACGGTGCCTAGCAGCTTTTTGTTGCATTGCAGTAGCATGGTCCTGTAGCCACCCGGTTGTTTCGTGTCCGTTTAGCGGCACTAGCCAGTGATGTTCGAGTGTCAAGTACACGTCCACGGGGGGATCAGCGGCTATGCCTAGGCTATCAAGCAGCCTCGCCTCGGCGCGCGTCATTCTATATTGCGCTGGCGATGGTATAGATTCACGCATTTCTGTGGCGAACCGAGTGCCTTGCGCTAATAGTATGTCGGCTTGATCAGCTCCCAACTCTTCGTACGGCTCCCCGCTCTCGTCCTCTGCTGGGTAGGTATGTATGCTTGCGTATCCGCCATTATCAACGATTGCGGCGTATTCTGTATCGTCGTCGGTGTATATGCGGTCGGTATACGTTACGTCAACACCCTCTATGGGTATATCGGTCGGACGAAAGCCGTCGGTAATGACAAGATTACCCGTACGCTCAACATTTTGGCGCTCGCTGGGGGTGAGTGGATCATCGTAGTATCCCATCGCGAAGTCGCGGCCAGGTACGATACGTAGATCCTCTGCGAGACCCTTTATGTCACCGTCGTCAGGTGGCGATTGGTTCCTTATGGCGACGAGAGGTACAAACTGCAGTGGTTTGTCCTGAAAAGTCGGCATATCGTATACTCCGCCATTCATTAGCTTGTCGTACGCAGCAATATAGAGCTGCCTGCCCGCCTCGGTCAGTTCAGAGACACGCTGTTTGTCGTGGGGGAATGGTTCTTTTTTGATCATAGTGATCTCCTGTGGTGTTACTGTTTCGCCGTTTTCGGCTCGTCAGTCCCGACACACATCGGGAGACAGCACGCCCGAGAGGAATGAGCCTCTCGGGCTATACACTCGTCTGAGTGTATATTGGGGGCGCGGGACCCCACATGGCGGACCTTGGCGGTCACGACGGTCGTCGCTCTTTGCCCTTGGAGCGGTGGCTCTTGGGCATCGTGCGGCGGTTGTCGCGGGCTTCGGTCTGCTCTAGCAATCGGTCGAACGCTGCAATAGCCTGCGCAACTTGCCAGAGCGGCGCTTGTACTGACTGCCTCTTGCCAAATACAATCTCTTGCGACAGCACCTTTCGGTGGTCTTCGGACATGTATTGGAAGATCTCATGCTCGACAACACCCCGACGAGCGTCTTCGACTTCCACGAGATGCAGTCGGTGCAGTGCACCCGCCATTGTCCTCACGTCCGTTCGACGATCGAGCGCGGTCTGCGCCCATTCGGGGAGCTTTCCCTTCATGGGGTGCGAGCTGCACTTGGCGGCTGCCGCGATGATCTGGACGGAAGTGGAGGACTTGGTGATGAACGGCTTGAGCATGGCGCTCTCCCTTCTGGGTGAATTGAGCCGGACACCAAGGCGGCGATGCGACATCGCTCCCCTGGTGTCCGGCTCGTCCATAAGAAAAGCCGTTCACCTATGTGAGGTTTTGTAAAGGTTCTGTTGCTGAAGTCTGAAGATCAGGGGAGTCATACGCCCACCAAATTGGTATGAATATATGGCGTGCTCGCCAGATCGGTTACCTCCAACAACGACACACTTGCTCTTGACAAGTATTTGGGTATGTTAGCATGTAGTTGACAAACTGTCAATACATTTTGACACTTTTCCAAAATAAACGAACAGAAATTAAAAAAAGACCCCCGGTCCGCCAGTTGTCGCGATGCGCGGCAGCTGACGGAGCCGAGGGGTGAGCGACGGAGATGAGTGCCCCGTAAGGGCTATCTCGGCTGCTCGGTTTTTTTGGGGTTCACCCCAGTTGCGCACGTTCGGCAAAAACTGCCCGGCATGCGCTGCCTTGTTCCTAGGCGGGATTATGCTCCACCCACGGTTCCTTCTCCTTTTTTGGGAAGACGGCGAACGGCTGTACGCCGTCGATCTGCACAAGACAGACCTGTATATCATGTTACCATATTTTGCTATAAAAGTCAATCTTCGGACGTGCTACTCCACGCTATTTCAAAGAGTTGACGCAAAGCCATGGTGATTTCGGGACTCTCTATGATAACACCTATGGAGTCACGCTCAGCGTATGTCAAAAGAGCTATTTTGTCATTATAAAGTGATATATCCGCGGCTATGGGTTTGTGTGTTCGCCGTGTTTCGCGCCCCGTTTTGCTGTCTGATGTAAAGGTTGCGTCTTTTGAATAGTATATGACGTTGCTCGTTATATTCTTGCGAACCCTGGTAGAGGCATTATCTTTTAGTATAGAATCGTTGATCTTTGATGCCTCGTCATAATTAAAAAACCCATAGACTTCAGAATTCGCTACAGAGGTCCGTGCCATGTAGCGCAATGCTGATTTTATGCCATCTGGCCCCTTGTAGAATCGTACTTTTGGCGCATTGGCGGTCGTCTCGCCTTTGCTGGCCTGTAGTTCCTGCTTAAGGCTACTTAGCGTCTCTTTTCGGATGCGTATGTGCTCTATCTCTTTGTTTAGGTAGGTGTCGAGCGCGTCGGGGTCTTCGGCGACGTACTCTATCTTTTTACCCACCTTTACCTCCGTCACAAGCCCCATGCCGCGTAGTTCGTCCAGTATCACATAGGCAGTGGCGCGATTGATTTCTGCCTGTTCAGCAAGGCGCTGCACAGGGCTGGAGCCCAGAAAGAGAGCCGCTATGTATACGCGTGCCTGCTTGTCGCTTAGCCCAACATTTTGCAGTTTTTTGGCTAGTTCAATAATTTGCATATTGTCAGTATAGCATTTTTGTCAGAAATTATCAACACTTTTTAGTATTGACAAAATACAAATAATGTGTATAATATGTCTCAGTATTGTTGTGAGGCGTATACCGCACACGTACTTTGACAGAGTAAGCAAGTTCTGGGTGTCGATGAGCGTACGACTATATGGCGTGTGCTGATCGACATTCAGAACAGCTGGGTGCAAATCGAAAGGAGGGGTCTTATGACCCCGGTAGCACTAATGCGTGTTGTAATCGACCCCATTGCGTGGCCACTGATATGGGTGTCGCTGACACTGGCGGCAGTGAGCCTAATGTGCTCGCTGATAGCCAAGCGGTTAGGGCAGCGGGGCCTCTACGCCTGGTGTGCCGCCGCCGGTGCCCTCCAGGCGCTAGCGCTCTGGGTGCGCACGGGGGTGCCACATGGTCAGGAGCAGCAGAACATCCAAACGTGGTGGACCTACTTGTTCCTGCTCGGTGCCGTCGTCTGCTGTTATGGCGGCTGGCACCACTACCGGCGGTTTGCCACGCGCGGCCGCTAGATCCACTGGCTAACGACGGGGGCGGGGTAGCATATGCTATACCTGCCCCCACGACCTTACTCTGTCATTCGAACCAAGTCGTTGTTTATGAATGACGATTTCGTTCGGAGATTACAACATACTAAGAGGCTAATAACTATGACGCATCACGAAACACCACAACAACCAAGCAAGACCGAGCAAGTCGACCGCACAGATATGCCAGAAGATTGGTTCTGTAGTTGGTTGGAAGCGATTGACTCCAATAGGGAGGCATTAGAGGCTGTATTGACTCGTATTGCAGAGCAGTATCCAGAACTGGCGGAATCGGCAGAGAACAACTCGCTTTTGCAGGTGACTGTAAAAGAGTCTGAAGTGGCGGTACCAAACGAGAGTGGTGTGACAATGTTGCCGATCAAAACGATTGATTATGTAAAATACAGCTTTGATACTATGACTGGGCAGATGAACGCTGTTATAGACAACCATGCTGATCTTGATAACATCGCCCCTGTAGCGGAGTTCTCGTATAGTACCGTGATTACGAGCGATGCTGTTGCGGGTATGTACCCCGATCTTGTGACAACGAAACTGATGTTTCTGCATCCGCTTGGTGGTGTTGCGCTCTACGAACGGTCATATGGCCAGCGCGAAAAGGCACTATTTGTCGATGAAGATCACATTGCTCTCATGCGGGGACGGACCTATCACGAACAACTACTAGCGGCAATCGAGCAGGCAAGAAAGAACGGCGAGGATCAGGCCGAGAACTGGCAGGTGACAAATATCCTACAGATCTTGGACATTGGCCTCAAAAACGGCACTGGCGAACTAGAGCATTTTTTGGAATCAGGCACGATAACTGATGCCAATGAACGCGATCGTGGTTTTCCTGAAGGCACGAAGACATTGCAATTCTCCCTGCAACCACCCCAACTTAGCCCCGAGTTTGAAGCAGATATGGCAGATATGTATCGACGCGTTAGTCATGGTGAGGAGCTAACGGGCCATGACCTTGCGAAACTCTATGGATTTAGCCTAAGTGGAAGCGGTGTGTTGGTCTATGATAGCCAGCGGAATCGCGATGTGCGTTGTAGCGACATCGGCTGGGAGATTAGCGACTACCTGGGCGATCACAAGAATCTTCCTGATGGTCTCAACAGCTATAACTACAGCGTCTATGCCAAAATTCACGATGCACTGGGTGATGCGGCAACAGTTGGCGAACAAGTGCGTTTGCTTGTTGAGGCAATCGGTGATGACCACCCTTTTCGTGATCGACATCTCGAACGAATTTTTGACTTTGTGCCGGACGATCCTGACTACAGAGACAGCTATGACCAGTTCTGGGTAGACCAAACTGTCGATCCTGATCTAGCGCGACTAGCCATGCCGCCATGCATGCAGCTGGGGAATAAATCCTGGATGGAGTCGACTCGACCTGGCTTTACACTTGATTACGATAAGTTTGCGGCTGAGCTGCAGGCATCTGGATTGAGAGATTTTCACACGAGGAACATTATTAAGACGCTAGACGAGATACGCAAATATAACTCTGACTTCACGCTGGCTACTCTTTCATGCGTACTGCGGACTTCCGAGGACGAGCTGCTCCGCACATACCCTTCGATAGCGATGTCGTTTAGTGATAACTAATTGTATTACATAAATAACACGCAGATTGTTGAAAAATTAGCACTCGCAACTTGCAAGTGCTAGTTTTTTTGGCTACAATCAATACCATAAAGTATGAACACGGAGGAGCATATATGAGTAGTCTTATAAAGCCGCTTGCTGACCGTGTGGTCGCTGTCCGCGAAGAGGCGAAAACGCAAACTGCAAGTGGAATTTATCTGCCAGATACGGCCAAGGAAAAACCTGCCTATGCAGTGGTAGAAGCGGTTGGGCCAGATGTCAAAGGGATCAAAAAGGGCGATAAGATCGTGTACAAAGAATACACGGCAACCGAGCTGAAGATTGACGGCAAAGAATATTTGATTGTGAAAGAAGAGGACGTTTTAGCAACTGTTTAAAACTGTCACTGTACGCATTAATAACTTGAAGGAGTGAGGGAAAAGCGCAGCCCGACTGGACGAATTTATTTAGGCCGTCGGCGCGATGGGAAAAACCGTAGGTTTGTCCTATACCCGGAGGGAGATAATATGGCTAAAAAAGTATTTTATGACGACGACGCTCGCGAGCGAGTGCTCGGTGGAGCAAAGCTGCTATACGATGCAGTCAAGGTAACCTACGGTCCAAAAGGCCGCAATGTGGTGATTGCCAAGGGTTATGGTGGTCCAACGGTCACGCATGACGGCGTGACCGTAGCGGAATCAGTTGATTTGCCAGAAAATGACGATGGGACTTTGGGCTACAAAGTTGGCGCAGAACTGATCAAGCAAGCAGCGCAAAAGCTTAACAAAGCTGCTGGCGACGGTACAACCACTGTAACAGTGCTGACGTACAACATACTCAAAGAGGCAAATCGCTTGATTGCGGCTGGTCATAACCCTATGGAACTGCGCAAGGGGATTGAAGCGGCGGCGAGCGATATCATCCAGCAGCTCGACAAGCTGGCCGAAAGTGTGGAAGGCAAAACCGAGCGCGTGGCAGAGGTGGCGACCATCAGTGCGGGCGATGCACAGATTGGTAAACTGATTGCCGATGTGTTTGCGAGCGTTGGCAAGGACGGCGTGATTACGGTTGAAGCAGGCCAGGGGCTCGACCTTGAATCAGAGGTAGTCGAAGGCTTTAACCTCGACAAAGGTTGGTCATCACCATTCTTTGTGACCGATACCGCTCGCCAAGAGGCAGTCTACGACAAGCCAGCCATCGTGATTACCGATAAAAAGATCAGTAGCGTGCAAGAGTTCCTGCCGTTGATCGAAAAGTTGGCTCAAGCGGGCAAAAAAGACGTGGTACTGATCGCCGATGAGGTAGAGGGCGAAGCGCTGAGCATTCTTATCCTCAACAAGCTCAAGGGTGTGCTCAACACCGTAGCGGTCAAGGCACCGGCATTTGGCGACCGACGTAAAGAGATTCTGCAAGACATTGCTATTTTGACCGGCGGCCAAGTGATCAGCGAAGACCAAGGTCTGACATTTGAAAATGTCGACCTCGGTGTGATCGGTAGTGCACGCAAAGTGATTGTTGGCAAAGACAGCACAACGATCATCGAGGGCGCAGGCAAGGCAACGGATGTGAAATCACGTATTACACAGATTATCGCTCAGGCAGACAACGCCAGCAGCGAGTACGACAAAGAGCAGTACGACAAGCGCGCAGCGGCACTTCGTGGCAAGGTAGCAGTCATCAAGGTTGGTGGCGCAACCGAGACGGAAATCGACGAAAAGAAATTCCGTGTCGACGACGCCGTGGCAGCGACCAAAGCGGCACTGGCCGAAGGCATCGTCGCCGGTGGTGGCGTGACGCTGGTCAACTTGGCAGCCAGTATCAAGGCCGATGGCTCCGATAGTATTGCAGCCGGACGCCAAATTTTGAAGAATGCCCTGCGCGTGCCATTTACACTGATCACCGAAAACGCGGGCCTGAACAGCGCAGCGCTATTGGCACAGGTAGAAGCGGCAAAGCCGGGCTTTGGTGTCGACGTGAACTCAGCCGATGGCACGTTGATCGATGTCAAAAAGGCAGGGGTGATCGACCCAGTCAAGGTGACCAAAGAAGCCGTCCAAAACGCCGTGTCTATCGCATCGACCGCAGCAACCATGGGTGCGTTGGTTGTCGATATCCCAGAACCAGAGGCTCCAGCCGCAGGCGGTATGCCCGGCGGCATGGGTATGATGTAAAGCTACACGCTTTTAACTATAAAAAGCAGTCTTTTATGGCTGCTTTTTATTTTAGGGATGAATCGTATGTTTTCTACAAAACAAAGTTGACTGATTGACAAATAGAAGTCAGAAAGTAATAATAAGTAGTAGCTCGAGAAGCATGAGGTTGCAGTGCACCGGATGTGCGACGCTTAACCGCTTCTTGGGTGTTCATTACAGAAGACGAGTGCCACAAGCTACTCGCAAGCCGAAAGGAAGATCAGTGGGAAATCCCAGTGGAGTAAGGATCGACAAGGCCGACCTTGACGAAGACGACCGTGGCATCATTGTAACGGGCTATGTCTCACTTGAGTCGTTTGATCTACTCAAAGTCGACAAATACCAGCGCGAAGAGCTTTCTGCAACGAAGATCTCCGAGTTGATGGAAGCTCATCGCCAGTCGCGCGTTCCAACCGTTGAGCTTGGCATGCGTGGTGATGAGAGTGGGATCGAGATTGGTGCCGACGGCGTATGCTGGCTCACCGATCCAACATACATCGTTGACGGTTTGCAGCGCATCACCGCTGCCCAGCGTCTTTTGGAGCTCGAGCCCAACTCGAATCCAAAGATTCATGCGACCGTTCATCTCAACACCGATTTTGACTGGGAGCGCAAGCGCTTCGAGGTGTTAAACCTCAACCAGACCCGGGTCAACGGTAACGTCATCTTGCATAATCAGCGGTATGACCTCGATGTTATCGAGCAGTTGTGCAGGCTGAGTACGAGCAAGACGTTCGTTCTTGGTGACAAGATTGCGTGGGGGCAGTCCATGAAACGTGGCGAACTGATCAGTGCGCTGACGTTTGCTAGGACGATTGGTGTGTTGCATAGCCACCTTGGTCCCGGCAAAGGTTCTTCGACGCTGGAGCTAGCCAATGGTCTGCAGAAGATCATGGACAACACCGGTAAGATGACGCTGCGGCAGAACGCCGTGACGTTCTTCGAGGCGGTCAACGTGTGCTTCGGTATCGAAACTGTCGCCTACAGGGGGAGCGCTGTTCAACTCAAGGCGGGATTTTTGTATGCCCTCGCCAAGATGTTCAGTGATCATTCGAACTTCTGGACGCTTTCGCGGCTCACGATCGATCAGCCGACGTTGAACAAGCTGAAAAGCTTTCCCGTCAATGACCCGGCGGTGGTTGCGCTCTCCGGAGCTTCCGGGGGTAAGTCATCTGACTTGCTTGCACATTTGCTCTCCGAGCATGTTGCAAAGGGGCGTCGTATCAATAAGTTGGAGCGACGTGCCTACACTGAGACGGTAGATGCTGATCAACTGGCGGTGAACTACGATGGTGAGTGAGGTCCGCTCTGCTGAGGAGTGGTTTCGGGACTTCATCTTGCTGGACGGGGCAGCTCAACAGGTTGCTACGTTCTGCAATGTCACGACTGGCACCGCTCTAGGCTGGCGAGATGGCGCATGGCCACGTGGTGAGCCCATGTATCGATTATGGGTGCTTCTTGAGCTCAACGGTTGCAAAGTCAAAGAGCTCGAGGAACTACCGTGGCCGTCCCATCGTCTTGCTCTTCTCGGAGGGTGTGACATTTGCACATACGATGAGGCACGCGAAGAGCTTGGTTACGACAGCCTGAAGTCGCTCTTTCGTCTGCTTCGTAATGAGAGCTCACCGAGCAGCGACAAGGTACGACGACTCGAGAAGCTCCTTGGTGTTTACGAAGCTGATCTCACGAAGTTCATCAATGACTTTGAGCCAATTGTGCCGGAGTTGTTGGCCAACGATAAGGGGGTCGGTGTAGTTACGCCACCCGAGGAGGTTGTGCTGTCTAGCCCTCAAGTCTTTCGTGGCGACACTTCGGCCGAGTTGATGGTTCGACTGCTTCAGCAGTTCATCCGTCGAATCGGTCGAGCAGATATGGCGGTCGTGGCCGACAAGATGAAGCAGGAGATACCTGCGTATGAGATCGAGGAAGTCGCACTGTTCTTGCTTGATCTCGTCGAATAAAAAGTCTGGCACACGTCAGCAAAAGGGCAATGCAGCCTCTCTGCAGAAGTCGCCATCGTGGCGCCCCCGCATTTTCGGATGCGGGGCTATTTTATTTTTCCCCGGATGTTCGCTATACTATGGATAGACATAAGGGAGATACAAACATGCCACGCCTACCGCAACCAGGTTCAGATAACGGTGTTTGGGGGGATATCCTGAACGATTACCTTTCGCAGACATTAAACTCGGATGGATCATTGAAAAATGATTCAGTTGGTGCGGCACAACTGCAAGATAGTTCTGTTACTGATGCCAAAGTTGCTCCAGGGGCAGCTATTGCGCAATCTAAAATCGCCAATCTTGCTACTGATCTTGCCGGCAAGGCTGCGATCAGTCATACACACACCGTCTCGCAGATTAGCGACAGTACACCGACCGGCCGTTCACTGCTGACCGCAGCTGATGCAACTGCCGCCAAAACAGCGCTCTCACTGACAAAAGCAGATGTGGGTCTAGGCAACGTAGATAACACAAGCGATGCAACAAAAAACGCTGCAACCGCAACACTGACAAATAAAACGATATCTGGTACTTCTAACACGTTAACAAATATCCCTCAGGATCAGATAGTTGGCGGAGTTAACTTACTTGCTGGGCACAACCCATCGTTTGCTGCTGATCTTTCTGATTGGTCCCAGAACTCAGGGGTATGGGTATGGGACGGAGCCGAAGGCCACGCAGCGGCGGGTTCGGTAAGAATGGCGGGCGATGGTTCATACACCGAACTGGAATCAACAGTCATACCGGTTGTCGCCGGAAAAACGTATCGATTTGAGGTGTGGGCGAAAGGCACCGGTCTCTCGAGTACCACAGAGGGTGGCATATACGCGTTTTGGTCTATCTATAATGGCGGCACTGGCCTTGGTTGGCCATGGCCAGTAGCAGGCGACTCAATCTCGTATATTAGCACTCTTGACGGCACGTTAGAGTGGACACGGATTTTTGGTCACTACACTGTTCCCAATAGCGGCGTTGACGGCCTAGCGGTGGCATTAAGTGTAGATGGTGTTTCGTCTGGAACGGTATGGCTTGACGATGTAACCATATCGGCTGTCGGAATTGATACGTCTATGGTAGCTGGTATTGGTGAGGCCATAACGGCCAGCAGGAGAAAATACATAAAGCAACATACGACCTCCCTCACTCCTATAAGTTTTGATTTAAATGAAAGTGCACAATTCTACACAATAACAAGCGCAAGTCCCAGAACGGTGACGGTCCCAACCAATGCATCAGAACCATGTAGCATAGGGGCACAGTTTCAAGTAGTTCAGATGGGGACCGGGCAGGTGACAATTGCCGCACAGCCAGGTGTAACATTACGGGCAACACCTGGGTTAAAGATCTCGGCGCAGTATGGGGTGGCGACGGTTACAAAAATAGACACGGACGAATGGCTCGTGAGCGGTAATCTCAGTCCTTAAAAGAGGCATGTTCAGCAATCGAAACGAGGCAACAACAGAATATTCTTCGTTAGTTTGATGCTACCATACTGGAAATAACTTATGTTATTATTTCCAGTATGGAAGAAAAACATAAAAACAAAATGATAGAGCGCACAATCACACCGCTGATTCGCAACCATCTGGGGCGGGGCAGGGTGATTGTGCTGTACGGACCCAGGCGGGTAGGCAAGACCACCGTAGCACGGCAACTTCTGGCCGAAGCGCCAGAGGGCGAGCAGTTGTATCTGAACTGCGACGAAATGGTGACTGCCGATGCGCTCAAACCCACCAGTTTGGCGGCGCTGGAACGGGTGATAGGCCAGGCCAAGCGCATTGTCATCGACGAAGCGCAGCGGGTCGAAAACATCGGTCTCACACTCAAGCTCCTTATCGACACTCACCCTGAACTCGACATCATTGCCACGGGCAGCTCGTCGTTCGACCTCGCAGGCAAAGTCAAAGAGCCACTGACCGGCCGCGCCTACGAATTCATGCTCACGCCTCTGTCGCTCGACGAAATTAAGCGTTATTTTAATTACAACGATCTGCAGATGCAAACACTACTGCCGCGTCTACTACGACTCGGTAGCTACCCAGGTATCGTGCTTACCGATGACAACCGTGCCGACGAAGAAATCATTGCTCTGGCCAACAACTATGTCTACAAAGACAGCCTAGAACTGGTCGAACTGCGCCAGCGCCAGCTATTACCACGTCTGCTCCAAGCCCTGGCGCTGCAGATAGGCCAAGAAGTCTCGTACCATGAGCTTGGCGTTACTTTTGGGGTCAAAACAGAGACGATCGAGCGCTACATTACGCTGCTCGAAATGGCGTTTGTGGTGTACCGTTTGCCTGCACTCACCGGCACACAGCAGGGCATGCTCAGTAATCGCAAGCGCAAGGTATACTTTTACGATCTCGGAATCCGCAACGCTCTGATCCAATCGCTGCAACCACTCGATCTGCGTGCCGACACCGACGCCTTGTGGGAAAACTTCTGCATGAACGAACGCCTGAAATACTGGCAGGCCAATGACGCTCGGGTTCAGCGCTATTACTGGCGCTCGCTTGGTAACGAACTCGATCTTATCGAAGCAAATGGCAGTGCCTATGCTGCTTATGACTTTAGCTACCAAGACCGAAAACTCACCACACCCAAGTATTTCGCCGACACATACCCCAATACCCAGGCGCAACTTATTCACCCTGCCAATCTGTTTGAGTGGCTGCACTCTAGCTAAAATGCTTATAGTATATTACGATATCTAGAAGAGAAGATAACAAAACAGGGGAATACTATGCCGCCAGTAGATAGCAGCAACGAACCAACACCAGCACCAACACCGCAAGCACCAAAAAAACTGAGCTTTTGGGCAAAGCTTCTTGGCAAAAAAGAAGCCCCAGCAGTACCAGCTGCACAGCCAACTTCACTCACACCAGAACCACAACTCGACAATCCTACACCACAAGATTTCGGTAGTGAGCCAACACCTACGCCAGTAGCGGGCAACGACGTTACGCCAGCACCAGCTGCCGATCTTGCAAGTAGCGCGCCAGTTTCTGCGCCAGACGTCACCGCACCTGAAGTCGTAGAGCCACCAGTAGTAGAAGCAGTCGAAGCTCCAGCTCCGGTCGAGGCTCCAGCGCTCCAGGTAGAACCCGTTCAGCCTACTGCACCAGTAGCAGAAGAACCACAAACACCACCTACAGCACCCCCACAGCAGTAGTCACACGCTGCCACATACAAGACCCTGTCATCACGGCAGGGTCTTGACTTTTTGTAAAGCTTATGCTAGTCTAAATACATAACGCAATAAAAACAAAAAAGCGCACGTTAAAAAGTCAGGAATCACCACAGCATGAAAACAATCGAAGTCACCCCCATCGGACAAGCAACCCCTATCGAGGTGAATCATGGGCCAGCAGGCCAAGAAGCTAGTGCCGGTCTGACGCGGGCAGCATTCAACGATCCTGATCTTGCGCCATACATTGCTGCTGAAGTTGCGCAAACACCAGAACTCCATGACGCCAAGGTGCCAGCAGATGCAAAGCAATTCGACTACGACACGCTCCAGCGCGCTGCCGATGCAGCAGCGCTCCAAAAGGGCTCGTTTGCCGATCGTTTGGCAGCAGCACCTATGGCGGCGGCTCTCAGCTTACAGTCAGTCTTTCAAGAAAGCCGCAACAAACGACTCCAAAAGAAGCTGCAGTATAAAACTGCGGAGGAGCAGCGAGTATTTCTCGAAGCTGATGCCATGAAGCGCGAAAAGCGCAGGATGTTTGGTGCAAAGGTGCTTGCGGCAGGACTCACACTATGGACTTTGAAGTCTGGCCTTGATCACGGTGTTGTGTCGATGCTTCTTGGTGGTACTAGCGGTGGTGGTCATGGTGCAGGAACGGCCATGGATCTTATGACATCGACCGATCAAAAAGGTCGTAACTACACTGTTGACCTCATGGACAACAGCAAGCCACTTGCTCCATCACCCAACAATCCACTCGACACCAACCCTTTTGAGCAAGCACTGCTCAAGCAGTACAACAACAGTGATTCGAGCTTCTACGATTTTGCCAAAAAAGAACATCGTGGTGACTTTGGCCCCGGTGTCATGGCGTCTGCAAAAGATGGCACCATGCCAGCTGGCTTTGGTGACTGGATGTCGCGCAACCGTCATGAACCAAATGGCCTTGCTAACCTAGTGTCTGGCCTCAAGCTTGATGGTCATGGTGACTCATTGACTGATCGCAACAATCTGGCAAATATCTACGACAACGACAAGATTGCGCAAATCAAAGCCGATATCTTGGTGCAAAACCAACTACGTGATCCATCGAAGTTTTCGCTCGAAACCATCAAAGTCGACTTTCCGTATAAGACGACTTACATGGTTGACGTAAATGGTGACCCAGTGATTTCGATGCAGGATTATACCGATCACGGTGGCGAAGCATTCAAGATTATCAACAAGCAGACGGGCGAAGTAACGTACTGGCGCAAGAACTGTGGCGCCTACCAACAGATCTGGCCAGTTGAGCGTGCCGCACAGCCTGTGTACCATTCAACGTACGCTCCTCAACCGGCACGACAGGCTGTTGTGCAGCACGCGCCATCACGTCCCGCGGCTCCGGTAGAATCGCATACATCCACTCCGTCAACTCCAACAGAAGTAATCCCGCCATCAACAACCCCAGATACTCCTGTGGACAATCCTCCAGAGACTCCACCAGAAGATTACAGTAAGCAAGGTCGCAATCCAGGCTTATTCCCAGACCTTGGCTCTGGTGAACTAACAGACGAAGTACCCGTAAAACAGGAAGAGTCAGCAACGACTGGTCGTGATATCGGTGGTGGCCAGACAGAGCCTGTGCATACCGATAAAGTAACAAATACACAGGGTACCGAGCAGAATGGTAAAAGCCAAGGCCCAGTCACGAGCCAGTCGCAAGATACATCCGGCAACGCCGAAAGCGGTAAGGGTGTCGGAGACGGCGACAAGGGCGGCGCAGCAACATCAACAGATAACGGTGCAGACCGCTAAACGGAAGGAGTCATACAATGCGTAAACTATTCACAAAAATCACCAATAAGCTAACGATTCGTGCGAGCGTCATCGCGGTGCTCTTCGCAGCTGCTATCGTACCAGCCGTCGCGTTTGCGTGGGGTCCAGATCGTACGACCTTCACAGAGGCTGAGCCCGCAGACTACGTAACATTCAACTCGATCACTGATAACCGCAAGTGGGGCGATGAACGTAACTTTATGCGAATTCGTGACATAGCATCGGGTGAGACATTTAAAGACTCTGAATCATTGCAACCAGGCAAGCAGTACGAAATATTGATCCTGTACCATAACAATGCAAAGTCAACATTAAATGCCAGCGGTGTTGCCATAGCACAAAACGCTTATGCGCGTACAGAGGTCCCTGCACTCGTTCGTGCCGGTGAGAGCAATGTGAAGGCGATGTCGTATGTTGGTGCATCGAACGCTAACCCTGCCTATGTGTATGATCATATTGATCTGACGAATAGTACTTCTGGTGATATCGCACTTCGTTATGTAAAAAACACTGCGAAGATTACCAGTAACGGCGCTGTGAACGGTACGGCGATTTCGGAAGACTTGTTTGGCAGTAACGGTACACCCCTTGGTTATGACTCACTGAACGGCGTGCTACCTGGCTGTGACCAATACTCCGGCTACATTACTTACACAGTTGTTGCCGACAGCCCTAACTTTACCTTCACCAAAGATGTACGTTTAGCTGGTACAAAAGAGTGGAAAGACGACGTTACTGTTAACAAGGGTGATAAGGTAGAATACCGTCTACGATACCAGAACACCGGTACTGTTGAGCAGACAAACGTGGTGTTCAAAGATGTACTGCCTAAAGGCCTGACATATGTTAACGATGCAACGGATCTCATAAACGGTAACTATCCAGATGGCAAACGTCTCGACAATAGTATCAACGGTGATGGTGTGAATGTAGGCAACTATGCACCAAATGGTGCGGGCTACATCTTCCTCTTTGCAACAGCAGATGGCGATCCGTGTACAGTTCTTACGAACACAGCATCTGTTGAAACGCGAAACGGCAACTTGCAGGATAGTGCAACGGTTCGAATTAATGGTAATTGTGCAACTCCGGTTGCAGCGCTGCCAACCACTGGTCCGGTAGAAGTGATCGCTGGTCTGATAGGAATCGCGGCTATGACAGTCGGAATCGTGTACTACGTGAAGAGTCGTCGTGATCTTGAACAAGCGCTGCACAATGCGCAGACGCACCCAACACTGACGAAACTTGATGACGTAAAGCCTGTTGAACCATTTGAATCAACTGACAAAAAATAATCTACGCATCAAAAAATACCCCTCCATGTGGAGGGGTATTTTGTTGGGCGAAGCTGCTAAGCAGCTTTCTTTTGTTGCGACAGGTAATCGATCTCTTTGATCACGTCCAGTAGGGCTTCGGCACGACGAGTTTCGTCGGGGATTTCTTTGGCAGCATCGTGTGCGGCGGCGATAAGTGATTCATCGTCGGTGCTACGGATGAGCAGTAGGTATGTGTCGAATAGTTCTTCTGGGCTGACAGCAAGCTTGTTTACTAGTGGGCGTAGTTCAAGCAAGGCATCTTTTTTGATTGCTTCGAGCTCGGGGTTGGCAGCAGGAGCTGGCTTGTCGTCATCTGCTGCTGGAGCTGAGATGCTTGGTGTAACGTCGTCGGCTGGAGTTGCAGGTGCAACAGGTGAACCTGGTAGTACGACTGGCTCGCTGCCAGGAGTAGAGGTTTCTTCAAAGGCAAGATCGCTGGCCTTTGGCTCAGGGTCGGGCAATGGGTTCGATACCGGTTTGCTCAGGCTTGCAACCGCTTCATCGACGCCATCAAGCGCCTTTACTAGATCTTTTTCGTCCGAAGAATTCGTTTCCATACCCCACCTCGCATGTAGCTGATATTTGTTATGCTTTCGTCTATAAGGAGTGTATCATAGAGGAAGGAAAAGTCGCAACAGAAGGAGTGGAAAATGCTTGATGATGCCAACGTGATACAGCAGCGGGACCCCGAGGGGGCGCTGGGTATAGCGGCCGATCAGTGGCAACAGGTGAAGTACGACGCGATTGTCGAAGACGGCGACCATGATGGCCGCGATGTGACCAAGGTGGTGATTACGGGTATGGGTGGTTCTGCATTGGCTGGGCTGCTTGCTAAGGCACTGCTGGAAGAAGAGCTTTTTATACCATTTGAGGTAGTGCGCGGGTATGAGCTGCCAACGTATGTCGACGCAGGTACGCTGGTGATTGCCAGTAGCTATTCGGGCAATACTGAAGAGACAATTAGTGCACTCGAACAGGCACGCGGCCGCGGCGCGCAAATAGCGGTGCTGGCGGCAGGTGGCAAGCTGGTAGAAGTAGCAAAGGCTGAAGGTATTGCTAGGGTAGTGTTGCCTGGTGGCATGCAGCCGCGCATGGCTATGCTGGCAAACATGCGGGCGCTTGTGACGCTACTGGTGCATTTTGGCGTGGTGAGCGACACATTAAATAGTGATCTTGCGGCGACGGCCGACTGGCTGCACGAGCAAAGTGCGCAGTGGGTGCCAGATGTGTCAACCGACAAAAATGATGCTAAGCAATTGGCACTGCTGGCGGTAGGCAAGACGCCAGTTATTTACGGTGGGCGCCTGACCGGTCCTGTGGCGTATAAATGGAAGATTAGCTGGAATGAAAATGCCAAAAATGTGGCGTTTTGGAACGAGTTGCCCGAGTTTAATCACAATGAATTTATTGGCTGGTCGAGTCACCCGGTAGAAAAGCCGTTTGTGGTGTTTGATCTGCTGAGTTCGTTTGAACACCCACGCATACTCAAACGATTCGAGGTGAGCGACCGTCTGCTGAGTGGCCTGCGACCAAAGGCAAACCCGGTGCACCTCGCGGGTGACACGGTGTTGCAGCAGTTGCTGTGGGGCTGCATACTAGCAGATTTTGTAAGTATATATGTAGCGATACTAAACGGTGTCGATCCAACACCTGTTGATTTGGTAGAGAAGTTTAAGGCAGAGATGGTGAAATAGTTCGAAGGCCCCGGCATTGCCGGGGCCTCCTTCTAGCCGGGTGAACTATTCGATCTCAAACGCGTCCTCGAGGCGCAGTCTGTTCATGAGTCGGACGAAGTTCTCCGGCGGTTGCGGCCTGCAGAAAACGGGGTCGTTTTCGCGGATGCGGAACGTGATGCGGCGACTCGTACCGATGTGCTGCGTGATGCTGATTCGGTTTGGTCGCATGAGCCCCGATATGGCAGCGGATGCGTCGGCGCTCATCGTCACCAAGATGTCTCCCGTGAACGCCACGCCTTCATGATCGCGCCAACTCCAAGTGCACCAAGCACGCTCGTGATTGCGCCCCTCGCGATGCGGATACTCCGCACTGGGCTCTGTACGGATCAATTGCAGCGCAGTGGTGAACAGCTGCCCCACGGTCAGCAGGCCAGACTGAACATCGCTGCTCGTTGCTTGTGTCAAAGGTCACTCCTAGCTAGAAGGGTAGCCCAGCTTTTGCGTAGACTAGTAAATTATATTATAAATAAAATATATGTATCTGTCAATGATACTGGCGGAGTGCTTCTATAGGATCTTTACGCGCAGCACGCACGGCAGGGTAGAGCCCAAAGAGGAGGCCAACTACCAGCGATATGCCCATAGCTGCAGCAGCGATTTGCCAGCTAAAGAGTGGGTCGAACGTCAAGAAAATACGTGCAGCGGTAAATGCCAGCAGGTAGCCGAGCAGGTAGCCAAACGCACCGCCAGCAAGGCTCATCATGAGCGATTCTATAAGGAATTGCCATGTGATGTGAGCGCCAGATGCACCGAGTGCTTTGCGAATGCCGATTTCGCGGGTGCGTTCGCTGACTCCTACGAGCATGATGTTCATGATACCAATACCCCCAACCACCAGCGATACGGCAGCAACGGTAGTGAGTGTGGCGGCAATGGCGGAAAATAGCTGATTGGCTGGTTGCGATAATGTGCTGCCCGAAAGCACGGTGAAATCTGTTTCGCCCTGACGATTGGCGGTAAGGGCTTTTTGTGTGGCGGCAACGATGCCTTCAAGATGTTCGGGTGAGTTGGCCTTTATGGTGATCTGCTGGATGTGCGCGACGCCCTGATTGAACGATTTACCGCTTTCGAGGCTGATGATGGCTGCATGGTCGAAGTCGACGTTGCTGTAGTTCACGGGATTGTTGAGGTGTTTTAAAATGCCGATAACGGTGAAGTCCATGCCGTGGGTGCGGAAGGTGCGGCCAATGGATTGTTCGGTGCCAAACAGGTCAACCGACAGTTGCGCGCCGACCACGGCTGTGTCTTTGTTGGTCGTGCTGTCGATAAACTGGCCGTCGCCAAGTGGCAGATTGGTTACTTGTGAAAGCTCGGGCGTGGTCGCAATGATCGACACATCGTCGGGTGTATTGTTGCCAGCTGTCAGGCTGCCGTCGAGCAGCATGATAGGCGCCGCAGCCACCACGTTTGGTGTATCGCGAATACTGGCGACATCTTGTTCGGTTAGGCTACTGGTTGGCTGATTGCCCGCAATCGACGATGTAAGGTCGCGCAGGCGTGCTTCTTTGGGTGCTTTACCGGGTCGCACAACGGCGATAGTATTGCCAAGTTCGGCTGTCTGATCGGTGATGATTTTTGTTGCGCCGCCACTGAGCGACAATATGACAGTAATGCTCGCAATGCCAATTGTCACACCTAGCACGGTCAGGCCGGTACGCAGACGATTACTGCGCAGCGATTCGTACGCGCCAGCCAGGTGGTTGCCGATTAATAAACGCATTATTTTTTACCTGCCTTTTTTGTTCGCTTCTTTGCGGGTTTTTTGCTTGTGTTGGAATCGAGGCGTTTTTTTGGCGCGGGGTTTTTCTTGGTTGGTCGTGGCGTTTTGGTGTCGCTTGCTATGCGGCCGTCAATCATATGAATCACGCGACTCGCATAGCTGGTGAGGTCGGGATTGTGCGTCACCATGATGATGGTGTTGCCCTGTGCGTGCAGGTCGGCCAGCTCCTGCATGATCACGTGACTCGAACGACTGTCCAGGTTGCCGGTTGGCTCGTCGGCCAGCACGATAGACGGATTGTTTACGAGTGCCCTGGCGATCGCCACTCGCTGAGTTTGGCCACCGCTGAGCTGCCATGGCATATAGTATTCGCGCTCACTCAGATGAAAGGTTGCGAGCATTTTGCTGGCTTGTTTGAGCCGCCTGGTTTTGCCTTTGCCTTGGTAGGTGAGTGGCAGAGCGACGTTTTCGATCACCGTCATGCGCGGTACGAGATTAAAGTTCTGAAACACAAAGCCAATGTGATTACTACGAATTTTTGCACGACGCGCGCTGCTCATCGTCTCCACATTGCGACCGTCGAGCAGGTAGTCACCGTCGTCGCCGTGGTCAAGCAGTCCCAGTATATTAAGAAGCGTCGTTTTGCCGCAACCGCTTGGGCCCATAATTGCGATGAACTCGCCTTTTTCGATGGTCAGATCGAGTTCGTCGATCACCGTTTGTTCGGCATCACCAATACCGTACCTCTTTGTGAGGCCTCGAAGAGTAATGACCGGTGTGGTGGGCTCGGTTGCCATAGTCCACCTATTATAGAGACTTTTCACTCAGGAGTGCAACAGGGTAGAGGGTGTCTTTTATACAACTGGTATAATTGTGCAGGCACGGAGAGGTGTCCGAGTGGTTGAAGGAGCACGCTTGGAAAGCGTGTGTGCGGCAACGTACCGCAGGTTCGAATCCTGTTCTCTCCGCCATTTATATGATGCATAATATCGTTCCTTTTTTCGGGGCTTAACTCTAGAGCGCATAACACGAGCATAAAGGACTGTAAGCTTCTCATGCAGCCAATTCACAGCTATGCAACGGTAACTATTTTTTGTATACTTGTGCGGATGACGAAGTTAATCATTGGCCATAGCAAGTGGGCGACCTTGGGGTCGTTTTTTCGTAAAAAAGAGGGGAGTTGTGATGTCGGCAATTGAAAAAAGAGGGCTATCAGGTGACGGTGGAGATAATCGGCTGAGCAGCCGTTTTTTTATGCCCGAATCTAAACAGACCGAACAGCTGGACTTTAGAGAGTTATACAAAGATGCCGATGCCTTTCGTGAGGGACTGGGCAGCATCTTCGGCTATCCACTGAGCAATATTTCATCGCTATACTATCAGCCAAACCTTTCTGGCAGCACAGAGGAGCGATTTGTCGAGGACATATCACCACATGCTGTCGGTGCCGAGGCTATCATGCTAGCCTTTGATGCCAGGCATCAAATCGATGGCTGGTATAAGTGGCATATCGCAGCCGACTTTGGTACTCGGCAATATACGCTTGCGATGAGTGAGCATGGCCGTGGGTACGGTGTACTTTACACAAGATCAGCACAGAACAGGCTAGTGGCTCGCGAAGCATGCGACGACGGCCTAACGATGAATCTCCACGAAATGGTCTGTATGTTGCGTGATCATTCGTTGACACAAAAACACCTAGCACGCTCACAAGAGATTGCAGTGAGATTTACGAAAAAGTATATGGGACTAGCAGCGAGTATCATCCCCGATGCGCCAACTGGTCGCTGGGTCGGGCTGGGCGAAGCACGGAGGCAGCAATATTTAAGCTATGCTGACTGGGCGGCCGATCTTAGCTCTCAATAGCTGGATAAGCTGCGCATAACGATATTCACAACACACCATATATAGCGTATGTTACATTATTTACTACGCTACTGGTGCGTTGTAAGGTGTTAACGTAAGCAAAATGAGCATGTGGTCAAAAAAACATGAACAAAATGCTTGAAAACCATACATGTAGGGTCTATTATTCTACGTAGACACTACATATGTAGTAGTTCAACAAAAATACACATTTTGCAAGACGGAGGGTAACCACCGCCAGATCTATTGATAGGGCCTATTCTTGCATTGTCAAAAAAGCGCACGAGAGACGCGCTGGAGTGGGCAAGGAAGTGTGGAAGAAAATAAAATAATAAAAGGGGATATATGAGTATCACAGTGGTAAAACGCGACGGCACCCGCGCACCATTTGACGCCAACCAAGTCAATCTCGCATTGGTCGAAGCCAGTGAGGGGCTTCCAGATCAGATTAGCAAGGTGGTTCAAGTCGCAAGCGAACTACAATTAACATTATTTGACGGCATCACGACGCAGCAACTCGACGAGGCGGTGATTCACACAGCCTTGCAGAACGTCAAAGATGATCCAGATTTCGACAAGATAGCAGCACGCTTGTTGTTGAAAAACATCTACAAGAACATTCTTGGCCACTACAAAGATGCAGCGGAGCTCAAGAAGCTACACGAAAAGCATTTTCCGCTTTACCTAAAGACGGGTATAAAAGATGGCTTGCTCGACGCTCGCATGAACGACAAAGTGTTCGACATCAAAAAGCTGTCGGCAGCACTTGACCCTACTCGCGACAACCTAAGTAAATACCTTGGTGTGATCACCAACAAAAACCGCTACAGCCTGCGCAAGAACAGTGGCGACCCAATTGAAGTACCACAGTTTACCCACATGCGTATTGCAATGGGCCTAGCCTTTAATGAAAAAGATCCAACGGCAGCAGCGCTCGATTTTTACGATCATATGAGCCGACTCGAGTACGTACCTGGCGGTTCGACACGCATCAACGCAGGTGGCGCATTCCCACAACTGAGCAACTGTTTCTTGTTTAATATCGACGACGATATGGAATCAATTGCCAAAGGTGTACGCGACACGATGTGGATCGCTAAGGGCACCGGCGGCATTGGCATTGGTATTACCAAGCTGCGCGCAGCAGGTAGTCCAGTGAAGACTACAAACACTGAATCAACCGGCCCGATTCCATTTATCAAGATGCTCGACACAGCACTGTTTGCGGTAAGCCGCAAAGGTAAAAAAGCTGGCGCAGCAGCAATTTACATGGAAAACTGGCACCTGAATTTTCCAGAATTTCTGGATCTTAAGCAAAACAGCGGCGACCCATACCTTCGCACACGTATTGCAAATACCGCAGTATATTTGAGCGATGAGTTCATGAAGCGCGTACAAAAGGGCGAAGACTGGTACATGTTTGACCCAGCTGATACGCCTGATCTGACCGAACTGTACGGCGAAGCATTTAGCAAGCGCTATGCAGAATATGTTGCGCTAGCCGAAGCAGGTAAAATGCGTGACTTTCGTAAGACTCGTGCGCAAGAGCAGTACCACCAGATTTTGACTATCTTGCAGGCAACCAGCCATCCATGGCTCACCTGGAAAGACACAATCAATGTGCGTGCGCTCAACAACAACACTGGCACGATTCACCACAGTAACCTGTGTACAGAGATCACACTGCCACAAGACAAAGACAATACATCGGTATGTAACCTTGTGAGCATTAACTTGTCGGCGTTTTTGAACGAAGACAAAACATGGGATTGGGATCGCTTAGCTGCTGCAAGCCGCAGCGCAATTCGTCAGCTCGACAACCTGTGCGATATCACGAATACGCCAATTCCAGAGGCAATGAACAGCAATATTCAGAACCGTGCACTTGGTCTTGGTGTGATGGGCTTTACCGACGTAATCGAAAAGCTGAGCTACAGCTACGAATCAGAAGAGGCTTACGACCTGATGGATCAGCTATGCGAATTTGTGAGCTACCACGCAATCGACGCGAGTGCAGACATGGCCAAAGAGCTCGGTAGCTACCCGAAGTTCAAGGGAAGCGCATGGAGCAAAGGTATGTTGCCAATCGACACGATCGATCAGCTTGAGCTTGATCGTGG
>Ga0116193_1000649_pt1 | contig 32048 bp, 52 predicted proteins | sample AD_UKC115_MetaG_FD_89892 | JGI IMG/M metagenome (GOLD analysis project Ga0116193, IMG submission 89892) | Active sludge microbial communities of municipal wastewater-treating anaerobic digesters from Hong Kong - AD_UKC115_MetaG | ecosystem: Engineered > Bioreactor > Anaerobic > Digestate... | reverse complement strand
TTACGCTTTTATATATTAATTAATTAATAATTTTTAAATGTATCTAAAATCCAATTGTTGTGTTCAGACGTTGTTATAGCTGAAACTTTATTTATTTCGCTGTTCCAATTCTTTTTTTCTTCTATAAAAAATAGAGCACCATTACTCCAATAACTTTGACAAGGTTTGATATAACCACCCCTTTTTGCCTTTTCACATTTTAAATAGTCTGATAAATGAGTTAATCGTTTTAGCCATTTAAAATCAATTACTGAACCATTATTGTCTTCACTTAAATTCCAAACATCAAATTTATAATCAACTAATTGATTAAAATCTCCAACTTGTAAATCTTTTACATCCCAATTAGAACTTTTCAATTTTTTAGTCATTTCTAATCCAAATTGTGTATTAGTGTCTAATTGTGTATGTAGTATCAATGCACAATCAATAGCATGAAAAGAATCTGTACTGTTTGATAAATGATGACTATCTCCTTTCGCATATACTGATCTTAATGGATATATCGAATGACTCGTATATGACCAAAATAGAGTTTTATTAAGATAAGGTATAGTATGTTCAGGTTTTAACACTATTTTTTAACTGTTCCTTGGTAATATTTTGATACAAAATAATCTAATTCTTCTGTATAACCAATACCAGAAGCATCAAATTTCCAACTACCGTCTTTTTGATAAATACGACCAAATTCAACTGAACGTTCAATTGAAAAATCCTCATTTAAATCAAATTTAGCTATTTCTTGACCGTTTGTTGTATCTACAATTCTAATATAACTATCACAAACTTGACCATAATTTTGACCTCTAGCAGCAGCATCATGAATAGAAACTACAAAAAGTAATTCTTTAATATCTTCAGACAACTTAGATGTGTTAATTGAAATTGTTTCATCATCTCCATCTTTATCACCTTTTCTGTTATCTCCACTGTGTTTTACACCACCACATGGAGATTGTGTATTACCATAAAAAATGAAATGATTTTCTGATGGAATTAATTTTTGTTCGTTTAACATAAATACAGAACAGTCTAAATCGAATTCTTGACCATTTCCACTATTAACTGACCAGCCTAATCCTACTGTCAAATTAGACTCTGCTAACTGAGCTTTTTGTCCTTTTTGTAAATTGATACCCATTATTATTTGTTTTAAAAATTTATTTTTTGTCAATTATATAATTTATTGTAATTATATAGAAATTTTAGTCCTAATATTAGGCATATAAATCTCTAACATATTGATAATCAATTCTTTAGATTCTTGATCTAATTTTTTAGATTTATTATTGTTTAGTAATATCATAAATTCAGATACTACTTTATTAAATTTAAATTGTTCTGTAAAATTGTCAATTTTTTCTTTAAATTGAGATAAATCCAAATGATCTGAACCTGATTGTGATAACCATACTTTTAATTTATTGATAAATCTTTTAATTCCATTAATGTTTTGATCAGACCAACTACCACCATCAAAATAATGGCCTATAAACATTAAATAAAACCTAATTTCATCAGAGTCATAATTATCTAAATTAACAACGTTACCTAAACTTTTACTCATTTTTTTTACCATCTTTTAAAATCATACCTTGATGTATTAATTTTTTAAAAGATTCATTAAAATCAATAAAACCAATCTTATTTAAAAATTTAGTTATAAAACGTGCATAAATTAAATGCATAAAAGCAACGTATTAAACTACCAATTTTTATGAAAAATTATCAAATTTACAGAATTTTGTATTTTAACCAACGACAATAAGAATCAGTGATAGCATAATTATACCAATGTCCAACATGTAGTCCACTACCACTAGGATATGGAAACATAACAGTAACATATCTATCGTATTTAAATTTTTCTAATTTATCTAAATTAATCATTCTTTTGATATTTATAATTTCTATATGTTTCAGGTAAGTCCATACCAGCATTTAGATATTGAACACGTTTTTTAGCCTTTTTCATATAAATTTCTTCTTCGTTTTTTAATTCTCTTAAATGTTGTTTAAACCAATCACCTAATTCGGTGTTTATTTTTGATTTATATAAATTTTCTAATTGGCTTTTATAATCAATATATCGCTTTTCTGACACTGTTGCTATAAATTTATAAAAATCTATAATTTGATTATAATTAAATTTTGAAATATCATCTTTACTTAATTGATTAAATTCAATTGCTGTCATATTTTAAATTATAGTATTTTTTAATTGTTTATTTAAATGTTGCTGAATATCGCTATCTTTACTTAATAAGTATGTTAATTCTATATTGTTGTCTTTTCAGATTTATCTTTAAAAGCATTTAATAATCCAAATAAGTTTTTCATTTCTTTACATTTATCAGGTGATAAAAATAAAGATTCTTTGTTTTCTATCATTTAAGCTATTCTAATTAAAAATGTGATTAAATCTTTAAATTGAACATAATTAAGTGATATTTTAATATCATTTTCACATGATCTTCTTCTGGTGCATAATGTAAAATAATAATTTCTTTTTTAGTATCATGAAAAATTTCCCAATTGGCTAATTCTGATTCAGAATTCCATAATTTTTTCCATTTGTTTCTACAAATAACCCAAATTAATAGTTTAATTAGTACTTTTTTATATTTTAAATTGTTCTAATTTTAGCACATCTTCTAAAAACTTACGATCTGTATCAATTTCATTCATCCCAGTTAATAGTTCTCTGTCTCTAATTTTAGTTAAATATTGACTAAATGTTGTATCTAGCTCTAAACTATCTATTGTTTTGCATTTACTAATTTCAGTTTTAATTCTTTCAATTTCTTCTTTTAGACGCTCTTTTGATTGATCTTTAAGTACTTTAGATGAACGATTAGGGACAATATAGTGCAATATAACAGTACTTTCAATAAGTTTAAATTGTTGTTTACTTGGAATCCACAAAAACCAATCAGATGTACCTTTTATTTGAAATAGGTGTATTTGATCCCAATTTGAACGTAATTCTGCTTTCCATTCGATATTGAAAACATTTTTATTTAATTTTCCCATTAATCGGCGTTGAATTGTGCACTTAGAACATGTATAAACATCTTCATTTAAATTAGTTAGTTGGTCACATTCCTCATCACTTAATGTATACCATTGTGTAATTTGTTCCATTCCTGGCATAGTAATAGTACTATCTGGAAATTTTACAGCATCACACAAATGTCTATAAACAGCAACAAGATAATCGCTAACAGAACTGGTCCATTTTTTAATTCTGTTTGATGATACCTCTATTAAATCTGATTGGACCAGTTTTGATTCAGTTCTAGAAAGTTGTTCAGTTAAAATAATTAGTACATCTTCTCTTTGTTTTTTTAATTTTTCTAAAAGAAGTATTAAATTTTCGGTATAATAATAATGAAATTGTTCTAGTTTCCTATAATTTAAATCTTTATTTTTATCAAATATATCATTAATAAATTCGGTTTGATCAACAATATCTTTGATTTGATCACATTTATAAAAGAATCCAGATAATAATTTTAATCGGTTTAGGACATTAGAAGAATTTATTAAAATTTGATCTCTAGCTTCTTGATGTTTTTCGACAACAGTTTTTACAGTAGATTTTTCAATCGGTTTTTCTTTAGATTTTTCTTTTTTATTAAACCATGCCATCAAGCCCATTTAATTATGCTCCTAATTGTAACACATTCTTTTTAAGATCACTTTCTAATGCTTCTAATTTTTTAGCGGTATCACGTCTAGTATTTTCACCTTCTTCTTTAATTCTTTTAACTTCTGTTAATGTCTCTACTAATTTTTGATTTACTTCGTGTAGTGTATCAATACTAACAACTGCACGTTCATTTTGTTTAGCAACATCAATAGAATTTTGTTTTAACAACTCTGCATTCTTTTTTAATATTGTATTAGTTGCATCATACACTTTTTCTTGTACTTCTAAAATACCTTTTTGACGCATTAATGCGACTGCAATTGATATTTGATTTTTCCATAGTGGAATAGTTGTTGTTATTGATGATTGAATCTTTTCAACCATTGTATTATTGTTGTTTTGAACAAGTCTAATTTGTGGTAAACTTTGAATTGTAATTGTTCGTGTTATTTGCATATCAGTTAATCTTTTACTTAATCGATTAATAAATTCGCGCATATCATTAATTTGATAGTCTTGATAATTTTCTGGAGATTGTTCCATAATGGCTAACTCGCTTTCCATTTCATTTTGTTTTATTTGAGCAGCTACAATAAGTTCTTCTAATTGATGGATATATTGTACATTTTGCTCAAACAAGTTTTGTAAATTACCATTATCGCGAATGATCATTAATCGACCTTTATCCAATTTTTTAACAATTCCATCAATATTACCAGAAATAGTATCATATTTTTGAAATATTTTTTTGGTATTCATAATTAAATTTTTAATACCTGGAATTTGCAATAAAAGACGTTTAAATGGTCCTTGTTCAGAAGGATCAATATCAACATAATTAATTTCTGCTAATAAATCGGTTATTGATGTTCCAACTTCGCCTGCGTCAAAAGCGCGTACATTACTTAAAAATTGATCTGAATAACCAGCCAATTTTGTTTGTAATTGTAAACCAAAGTTACTAATTGAATTTTGATCATCGGATTTTAATTGTTCCGATAACTGTTTAAATTTACTTAATTCAGTTTCACTATATTTTGTTAAATCAACTCTACCGGTTTGATCTAAATGAATAATACTACTTGCACTTTTATCTTCTTTTTTAAATTTAACAGGTTGGTTAATTATTGTTAACACTGTTTCTGTTTCATTGCTTTTTGTATTTTCTGTTTCCATTTTCTATTTTTTACAATTATATTATTTTTTATTTGATTTTAAAAGCTTTTCTGGCAATATATTTATACTGCCATCGCTATTTACTTCTGCTAGTCTATTTTCACCATAATAAAATGCAATATGTATAGCTGGGATTCTATATCCAGATTCACATACAAGTTCTTTAATTTTAAATCGAGGTAAAGTTTGGTCTATTTCTAACCATTCCTTTAAAAGTAATTGATATTCATCATTACTCTGTTTTGCGTCTTTTACTGGTTTTGGTAGTGGATGAGGCCTCTTAGCCAATAAATCTCTGTCTAAAGTTACTTCTATAATTTCCATTTTATTTTAATAGTTTAGATGGTTTAAAATGACGTTCTATTTCTTCAACTCTGCTTTCTAGTATTTTAAAATTAATTAAATAATCAGGAATAGTATTGTATCGATTACCAATTGCATTATGATATAGAGTTTGTAAAAATTTATCCGATTGATATAATAAAAAACTTTGGCATTCATTAGGTTCAGAATCTAAAATATATTTTACAACTCTAGTATTCATTTGAAATTCATGATTACGAATAATTTGACCTAATCTAACCAAATTTTTAACATAAAAATAATTAAGCCAATTTTCAATTTTAGGATCTGTTGCTGATTTTAATTCGGCAAAATATAAGAATAAGTTTTGACCTTCTGTTAAACCATATTTTTGTAACATTTGACAAATTCTAGTTTCATGTGCACCTGTAATTACAATATCGTCCAAAAATATACATATATTGTCTTTAAGAAGTTCAGCATCTACAAAGAATTGATCTCCACTCATTACTTTCATTCTTTCAGACTTTGACATTTCACCATATTCTTCTTTATATGAAGATTGGCGATGAATTTTAGTTTCTAAGACAGGAGCTAATTCATGTTCATATAGGGTTTTATTTAATCCTCTAATAAAATAATCTTTCATTGCAAAAGTCGCTGTTGGTACATGAACATAAGGTGAAGACATAACAACTATTCGTTTATCTGAAGACTGTAATTGTTGTACAATTTTAAAAAAATGTTGGCTTTGAATAAATTTTTGCCATAACTCTTTGCCATATTTTCTAGCAATAGTTTTTGAACCAAATTTAAATTGACTGTATTCTTCAGGTGAAAAATGTGTGTCATTTTGATCATTAAATTGATATGCTGATATTCTAATAGTTTCCATTGATTAATTCTTTACTTATTTCTAAAATTGATTCTTGATTGTTAATTAAACAGCTTTTAAAGCCATAACTTTCGGCACCTTTAATATCACATATCGGATTATCACCAATATGAATAATACTTTCTTTCATTAAATCCATTTTTTGATGAGCACATTTAAAAATAATTTTATTTGGCTTACTTTTACCAATATCGCTTGAAAAAGTAGTTGATTTAAAATATTGTAATAAACCTATTTTATTTAAAAATATTCTAATAATAGTGCCGTCAACCATTAATGTATTTGATATTATATGTAAATCGAAATGTTGAGCTAGCTTTTTAATGCACGGTTCTGTATTTTTGTCAAAAAGTTGTGCTCCATGTTCCACAAATAGCCTATTTGATACAAATTTGAATTGATCCGGTTGAACATTTTTAATACCTAATTCTTTAATTACGGTTCTAAATAAAAAGTCCGATGAATAATGTATACCAAATTTAGATACATTTTGGTCAAATGAATGTTTAATATTATAAATTGTATCATTAATAGTATTAACATCGACACCACTATTATGATTCAACCATTGGGCTCGAGCCTCTTTAAAAGATGGGGAACTTTTAATTAAAGTTCCCCATAAATCAAAACTAATTGCTTTAATCATTCTTTTTAGTTAAATTATAATAAATAATAGGTATAATAAACACTAAAATTGTTACAGCTGAAACACATAAATCGAATTTTTCTGATTCAATCCATTTAAAACTAGGTACAAAATGAATTAATAGTGATAAAAGTAATTTAATACCTAATATTCCAATAACCACAAAGGCACATTTTTCTAAAAAAGGGTACTTTTGCATTATTTTAACAAATCGTTGTGCAACAAATCGCATTGCTAAGATACCAATAAATACACCAAAACATATTAAGATAATATTATCACTAAAAGCAACAACTGCAAAGATATTATCAACGGAAAATACAATATCCATAAATTCGACCATAATAACAGTAGCCCAAAACAAACCAACCGATTTTAATGCGAATTTGTAAAAAGGATTAGTAGTTTTATCTGGTTGACCATCTCCATCTTCTCCACCTCCACCACTATTCTTTTCTTTAAAGAAATTATAAGTCATCCAAATTAAATATAAGCCACCAATTGGTTTCAACCACCAAATATTAACAAGCAGACTAGCAAATAATAATGCTAAACCGCGAAAAAAATATGCTCCAATAATACCGTATTTTAAAGCTTTGTTTCGACTCTGCTCCGGTAAATCTTTTACCATAATTGCTAATACTGCAGCATTATCGATTGATAGTATGATTTCAAGCAAACAAATATTTAATATAATAAATAGTGAATGCATAGGTTGACTCGAGATTTGAGTCAATAACTCATTTAGATGTGTCATTTTTTTATTTGTTTTTTAAAGTTAATATTTAACAAATATACATATAATATTTTAATCTATAACAAAAATAATCCAACTTTTTACTAAATGTTTGATTATCAACAAATTATATTTATTTACACAATTAACAAAAACTATTCTATTTTTAATTATATAAAGATTAGATAAAAGAAAATATAAGAAATCGCAGGCATGACAAGTCAATTAGAAAAAGTATTTATGCATTGGATTTTTAAAAATCCACAAAATTTTAAATGGGTAAAGCCACATTTCTTTGGTAATGAAGAGGTTAAATTTATTTATGATGTTGTTTTAGAAGAATGGAATCGTTCTAATAATGGACAAGTTGCAACTCTAAAAGAAATTGCTACTTTAGTAAATTTAAAAGATGTTAAAGGTAAAATATCACCAGACTTGTTAAAAGTAATTTTAAAAATGGATTGGACTGAATTTACAGACGGATTTGTAGCACCACGTTTTAAAGCATGGGTTTTATCAAATACAACAATTAATGGTCTTGTCGATAGTATTGAAGTTATTAAAGGAACAGATAAAACAGACTATGATAAAGTAATCCAAAACTTAGAACAAATAAAATCAAATATATTTGAATCCACTAGCTTAAATATGGGTGATATTGATATTGGTTCAGATTTTGATGATCCAGATGCACATAATCAACTTAGTTATGCTAATAAAATATCAACCGGATTTCCAACAATGAATGCAATGTTGAATGGTGGTTGGGATAGGAAAACTTTGAATATTTTAATGCTAGAGGTAAATAATGGTAAGAGTTTAATGATGCAAAATTTTTCAGTAAATGCTGCAAATGCTGGTTATAATGTTGGTATTGTTACTTTAGAAATGTCTGAAAAGAAAGTTTTAAAACGTGTTGGTAGTATGAGATTAAATATTCCAATTAATCAATATGATGATTTATCTAAGGATAGAGAATACATGAAAGAACGTATTGATGCTGCTAATAGATCTGCAAGCGGTAATGGTGTTTTCGATTCTGGTAAAGGCAGAAAGATATATGTCAAAGAGTTTGGTACAGGTGCAGCAACAGTTGCTGATATATCAGATTGGGTAAAATTAGTACAAGAAGTTACAGGTAATAAATTAGATGTTTTAGTTGTTGATTATATTCAAATTATGAAACCGGAATCACGATTAAATATTGACAATATGTTGTATTTAAAAGGTAAACATTTTGCTGAAGGTCTTAGAATGATAGCTAAACAGTTTGACTTAGTAGTTATTTCAGCCACACAATTAGATAAATCTAAATATGGTGCATTAGATATTACTTTAGCTGATATGCCAGAATCAAAAGCAATTGCAGATACATCAGATACAGTTTGGGCGGGAATTAGAACAGCTCAAATGAAAATAGAAAAACGTTATCATTTAAAACCACTTAAATTTAGAGATAATGAAATACAATATGAAAGGATAGAATTAGAGCTAAATACATATAATTTAAAACTGGAAAATGATAAGTACATTGAAAACGTCCTTTAATTAAACATTACCGCTTTAAGAGATATAAAGTAAAATATATCTTTTATAATGTCGCCTAGAAAGAAATACGATGAAGATCAACATCTAGATTTTAGCCTAGATTCTGTTGGAAATAACAAATTACTAGATAAATTAAATTATGAAAGCGAAGATGAAAGTTGGCCTGAAGAAGCTAATTTTGATCTAGATGATGAACAATTAGATCAAGAAGGGTCTGCATTTGATGATGATTTTGATTTAAATGGAGCAAGTGAACAAAAAAAGAAAAAACGGATAGCTAATATTAAGCCAAAATTAATTGGTAAACATTCGTTGGCATACGATACTGTATTTAAAGGTAAAAAATCAGAAGCTCAACAGAGTGAACCGGAACATATTATAAATAATATTAGTGGAGGATTTGATATAAATGAAGAATCAATGGAGTTTAAAGAATCTAGAAATTCAATTGATAATCAAATTAATTTAAAATTACAACAAGAAGTATTTAATATTCTTAAAAACTATTCAGATATTGACTTTAATGCTCCACGTCGCAAACCATCAGAAGGTGATTTAAATAGTTATTTTCAACACGCAATTGAACAATTAGAACAATATGGCTTTAGTTATTGTGAAATATTTACAGAAATGTCAACTTATTTCAGTGATAATATTTATGGTATTTATCAACTGTTAAAGAAAAAGTATAAAGATTTGATTATTAAAGAATTGGTTGATAAATACGGTTTAAAAGAGCTAAATAAAATAAATTTTATCTAATTAGATACCAGAACACAACTATCTTCTTTTTCAATCCAATTTAAAAATTGAATAAATTTTTTAATTGTAAATTTTTCTTTTAGAACAGGATTAGTTGATTTATTATTTGCTTTAATAAATGACCCTTGTTTAAAGTAAACAATAGTTTCGCCTTCATATTTAATTGCAACTGCTTTATTTATATTTATATCTGGTTTAATCGTGTTATATACTGTATAAATTTTTAAAAAATCTTTTACTTTTAAAGCTTTTCTAATTGCAAACAATTGAGCTGCGAGGTATCTATTCGGCGCATATACTAAGCCAATTTGTTCAATTTGACCTTGTTTTTGAGTAAAAAAGAATCTGTTCATTACTTTAATGGTTTTAAATTAAATTGTTGGACTAGTTCTGGCAACATTGTAATAGGTACTCTCATAAACATGAATATCTCTGGAGTATGAGCTAAGGTACAAAATCCAGTTTCTATTTGATAATCATTAATTCTATTAATAAAAAAAGTATGTATTTTAATACCGGATTGATAAAGTTGAATACATTGATCAAAAGTCCAATCACATTTACTTCGAGCATAAGACCCAGGTACTATTTGTTCAATCCATATTTTTGCAATTGGTTGTAATTGTTTAAACAGCTCAATTGCCTTAGATTGTGGTAACTCGTAAAAATGATCCATACATTTTTAATATATAAATAATAATATAACTTAAAATAGATATTTAAAAATGAAGATAAATTTAGCTAATTGGATTGCTGATAATGGAGAATGGCCACTCTTGGGTATTGAATCTTTTTCGACATTTTTAAAAGTTTGCGGTACTGTTAATAAATGGGCTATTGACGATATTGGATTAGCAAATAGAGCTAATATTTATAAAATATGGACTCTTTGGCAACCTGAAAGTAACATTGAAAAGTTAGAAACGGAAGTTGAAAAATGGCCTTCGATGCAAAGTTTGCAACATCATATTAGAGTCAATTTGACAGATAAAGCAAAAATTGGCTTATATATTGCATTAGATTGGAAAGATGGATGGATAATGAGCTATGGTTTAACTAATAATAAAGCGTTATATGCAATTGGACAATTTCGGTATACACCAGTAACAAAACTTCCAGAAAGTGAAATAATTAAATGGATAAATGAAGATTTAAGTGATTTTAATCCTCGAGATCATTATGCATTAATGAATATTAAACAAAGTTTGATTTTATTTGACCCTGGTCCATGCAAACGAGAAGATCCAATTATTGATAAAAGAGAAGTTGTGGTATCAGTTAAAAATTTAGGCAATTGGAATAATGATCAGCTACAAAGCGGTCAAGCTGAAATAATATTAGAAAAATTTAGAACATGGGTAGCAACAATGAAATGGTGGACAGAAACAAAAATAGCAATTAGACCTCGTACAGGTGGTTGGATTGATTTTATAATTAGATTAAAATAAAATGTCTTCTACATCAATATTTTTATCACTATAAGAAATTTCAATCTTTTCACAAACTCTACTATAATAATACTCTGAACATCCTAATAATTTATGATTCCATTCCATTACGAAATTTATTAAATTTTGATTATTTTTGTAATTAAGTAGTGATTTTATTTTAGGATATTGATCAAACCAACTTAAAATCTTTTTATTTGCCATTTCTGAATCTCGATTTAAAAAATTTCTAATACCAAAACTAGAATTAGATTTAGATTCAAACAACTCTTTACACATTTTAGCTATTAAAAGTGCATTATCTTTATATTGTACAATTACTTGATTCGTTTCATACATATCTCCGTCATTTTCGTATGATGTACATCATTTATAGTGAATGGTAAACCCTTAAAAAGTTACAATAGAAATTACAACAAAAAGATAGCAAAAATTAAATCTCATTTAAAAAAGGTAAATGGTAAACATTCAAGTAAATTAATTGATAGAATAAATGAAAATAGAACAAATTATATCAATAATTATTTAAATCAATCAATATCAATAGTATATAAAAAATGTATAGAATATGGCATATCTAAAGTTATAATTGGTTATAATGAAGGTTGGAAAACAGGAGTAAATTTAGGTAAAAAAACCAATCAAAAATTTGTTACGATACCACATGGTAGATTGAGACAAAAATTAGAAAACAAATTATTAGAATTAGGAATAGATGTTATTATGCATGAAGAGTCTTATACAAGTAAATGTTCATTTTTGGATAAAGAACAAATTGGATTTAAAAATGAATATATTGGTAGTAGAATTAAAAGAGGATTATTTAAAACCAGTAAAGATATAATGATAAATGCCGATGTTAATGGAGCAGGAAATATTATGAGAAAAATTATTGATGATGTTAACACATATCAATGGCAAAATACAAAAGTATTTTCAAAGAAGCAATTCAATGAAATAATGGGCTCAATAATTAGCCCAATACGTTGTCAACCCATAAAAAGGCCACACAATTATAAAGTTAAAAACATTACATAATCATGTATATTTTTAATAATTATAACCTGCTTTAATTGCTTTCATAAATTTATATTTAAAAAAAAGGAATCTAATTAGATTCCTTTCTATTAAGCTATTTTGTACGTTTACGATAAGTTGAAACTCTACAACTGCGAATTTCAGCAATCGATTTAGCACCTAACTCTTTACGAGCAATGCTACGTACAGTGTCACGAGACAGGAATGAGTTATAAACTAATCCAGAATTGATTTTACCAACTGGAAAAGCAACCCATAAATTTTTGTCCGTGTTTTTTGTCATCTTGCTTACTTTATATAAGCTCTTTTTTGTTGTTTTTGTCATCTTTTTTAATTTTAAATGTAAAACAATTATACTAATTATTTACAATATATAAAAATAATGATGACAATTTTATCTATAAAAGAATGGCAAAGATTAAATGAAGTTAGAATTCCTACTGGTAAATTTAAAGTAGTAGACACATTTCGTTTACCGGGTTTAGATAATTGGGATGAAATATTTAATCAAAATGATATAATAGAAATTAATCCAGAATCAAGATCTATTAAAAAATGGTCTGATGATCTAGATAAATGGGTCCAAAAAGAAGTAGATTGGAAAGAACTAATAAAACCTGAAGTTTATTCTGTTTTAAAAATGAATACAACTAAACAAAATACTGAATCAGAACAAATGCAATTTAAAACAACAGTTAAAGGCTTTAATAAAGCAGCAGAAAAAGAAGGTTTAGGACCTAATGATAAAGTTAATGTTAGTTATCAACCTAAATGATAACGAGTACTGTCAAATTCAGATTCCGTATTCAGTTCAGAAAAACTTATACAAATTTCACCATATTTAATTTTATTTAGTATAATATTATTTATCATATTATTTATCATATTATATAATTTCTTTTGGTCTTAAGTCATAACTAGAACGTCTAATTGTTTTATAACTATCATCAAATAAGACATAGCCAGAAAATATTTCAGGTTCATAGATTGACATATCTAATGCAATATTATTGTTTTTTAACCAATCGTAGAAAAGTGCTCCAAAAGCAAATTTATGACTATTTACAGTACTAATCCAATCAAATGTATCTCTCCATTCATTTGCTGTATTAATATGTGCACCTCTTCCTGCTGCTTGATATGGTAAAACTACAAAATAATCTATTTGATCATGATATAATTCATATAAATGTTTCAAATCTTTTAAAGATCCTGGTTGACCAACAATAACATGACAATTTAGTTTTGTTTTTATAGCGCTCAACTTTTGAATACTATCGTGAAATATTTTCTTAATATGTGGATGCCATGAAACAGCAACTCCACCACACCACTGTTCTGTTGCTTCTAATACTTTATCAGACAAGTGCATTCCATTAGTTGTGTAATTTGGTACAATTCCCAACTGATTAACTGTTTTAACATATTCAATCCAATCTGGATGTAATGTACTTTCACCAGCACCACCAATTGCAATTTGAAATGGTAGCTCATTTTGATCTTTACCGCTCCATAAATCGATTGCTTTATCTACAATCTTGTCAAAATTTTGACCGCTTTTTAGAGCATTTGTATAACAATAACTACATGCAGCAAAACATTTAGAATTTATTGCAATATCTAAAATTTCTGGAGTTTTTGGCATACCAAATGGTTTAGACCAATCTAAACGTTGTCTGACAGTTTTACCGTTAAAAAATAATGCTCTATAATTGGCTTGTTTGTCTTCTCTTATTTTCATTGTAATAATTTTCGTGCATCCGTTGTTTAAATGATTTTACTATCTCCTTTTTTGGATATGCTTCCATGTCTCCAAAATTTTCAAAACCTATTTTAGCTTCTACACTATCTCTACCGCCTTCAAAGGCTTTACGAACATCATCAAGAGTAAAAGTACCATTAACATCAGATTTAACAACAAGTTTTAAAATTTTCTCTGTCGCTTCTTCTGGAGTATTATGTTTAATTATTTGTTTTATTGTGTCTTTAATAATTTCGCATTAATATTGTTTTTTTATTTATAGAAAATAGTTATCAATTTTGGCTGTCATTCTTTTAAGAATAGGATGAACAGCGTCAACAACGAATGATGTTTTAGATGCTTGATCTTGTTTAAATACGAAATCGTTATATTCTTTTAATACATCTAAATTACCAAATGCTTTAGCAGCTAATTTAATTGCTTGACTATTGCTTAATTGTATAATTTTGTAATCTGTTATCATATTTTTCTTTTACTCTTTCTAATTCTTTTAAATACCATTCTTGGCAAACATTAAAATTTAAAGATGAAAAATAGGTCCAAGACCATAAATCACCAATTCCAGTACCATATCCATCAACAGTTGCTGATATTTCACCTCTTAAAATATCAACATAAATTAAATTTTCTAATTTATATCTATCGATAGGTAATTTTAAATTGCCTCTAAATGCGACATTTGGTATTATTTCAATTATTTGATTTTCTTCAGGTTTGTTAACTTCTAAACGAGTAGATTTAACAGTCCACATTTTAGGTAAACCTAAAGTTGCTATTTTCTTTTTATTTAAATATTCTTGTACTTTTGACATATTTTTATTTATAATCTACTTCTAAGTAATCCAATAAGCCTTTAACTAAAATGTGTTGTTTTTCTATTGGTATCTCTAAAGAATGATTTGCTCTTAGCCTTTTAAAATCACTATTATCAAAATCAACAGTAATAATGTTATTTTTTTCTAAAGCATATAAAATAGCATATCTACTTACTTCTGAATTAATAAATATTGATTCTAAAGCTCTATATAGTTCGCCACTTGTACAAATATAATTAATACCTGTTATTTTATTGCGCATAATTGCTAATAACAAACGTTCTAATTGTTGAAAACTTGGTCCACTATACATTGACCATGTAATAATTGGATTTTTATCAGTAAAAAATATTTTATAAACTTCATCTTTACTTAAAGAATTAAAATTGGGTATTTTAATCATTTTAGTATCGTCTATTTCAACTTTACCGAAATGTTTTAAATTAGATAAAGCATCTACTAAATCACAATTTAAATTTTTTAAATTGTCATTATCAATAAAAACCAATTTTTTCATATTACAAATATACACAAATAATTGATACTAATACAATAAAATATTAATTGTTTCATAACTTATTGATAATCAATATTATAAAATTTCATAAAATAAACATTAAAACAAAAATGTATGTTTAGAATACAATAAATATAACACAATAAATCATATAACTTATGCAACCAACAAACTCTTTAGATTATGTTCATTTATTTACTACTTTTTCAAGTAGAGAAACCGCAATTTTATTAAATTTTTTACAAAAAAACTCAATACCTGATTTAGAACCTGATGAAATTACTGATATTGGGCATTGGATTAAATCTATTAGAGCATCATTTAATAGAACTGAAGATAAACGTCATATTAAATTAGATCGTGACGTTATTAGTAATTATAAATTTTATAAAGTTATAATGCGTGAATTAGAATTGCGGTCAGAAGCTGAAACTGTAACAGAAGAAGAAATCGAATTTTTTGATAAACTATTTCAAGTTTTTGATTATAAATATCAAGTACTAGAATCAAGTGGTTTACAATATCCAATTATATAATAAGAAATGGCTAAATTTATAATAGAAAAATGGCAATTTAATATAAACAGAACAAAATTTGCTGAAATTTTAAAAGCTGTTCAAGACTTAAATAAAATAAGTCCAATGGTTAAAATCAAAATGGATGAAAGCGATGTTCTTTTTTATGCTAGAGCCGGCAATGATGTTACAATTCCAGCTTTTAAAAGTTTTCAATACTCAATCCAAGATTGGGCTCAAACTGAAGAAGTAATAAAAATGGATTTTATTATATTAAATGCAGTAAATTGGGTTAAAAATTGTCAACTACTATTAAATAGTGATACGGATATAATATGTCAATTACAATATCATAGTGGAAGTAGAGTAGCTCAAACAATGTATATAAGTAATGGTAAATTAACACTTAATTTTGTTAGTGGTGATTATACGCAAATAAAAGATATTACCAAAGAACAAATAGCTGAAAGGATGGATCCTAGCCTATGTAATTTTAGTTTTAATATGACCGGTGATCAATTTGCCGAAATTAAAAAATTATCTGCATTAAATAAATCAGACACAATATCATTACGTTGTAAAAATGGTCAATTACAATTTTATGATAAACGTTGGCAAGTTACTATTGAAAAGACCGGAGAACCTGATGATAGTTGGACTTTTGCTAATAAATACTTAAAATCTATTGAAAGTGAAGATCAAATAACTATTAATATGTTTGACCATTTTTTATTAATTAAAGAAAGAAATACTAATTTACTAATCGGTTTAGAATTAAACAATATAAAATAAAAACATGAGAGAAAATAAAAACATGAGAGAAAATAATATCTATTTAGATCATTTAAAAAAACTAATTGAAGACAAAGATTTTCAATACAATACACCATTACAAAAATTAGGTTTTCATACAATAGAAACAAATATCGATCTTACTCAATTTAATATAGATGCTGTTACTATTATTGAAGAAATGAGTACTTTAATGATAAAAACTGCTCTCGCAAGTATTGTAAAGAATCCAAATTTATTTTTATCTGTTGGATCTACTGAATTTTTATTTAATAGACTCTTATTAGATAAAAAGTTACCATCTAACATTCTAATTGGTGAAAAGTTACATGAAGAATTACTTAAAATAATTAGTAATAAAGCTATTGTTTTAGAACATGGAAAAATATTAGGGAAACAATATGATATTGTACCAGATTTAAATAGTCAATCTGCAAGTCTTAGTGGTAATGTTATTTTATATGATAAAAATTACGGTATTGGTGGAATTGATGTACACGATTTAGATTTTAAAGGTGATAAATTAACTATTCAATTTAGTACTAAACCTTTGCCTTCAACATTATTAATATCTGTGAGTAAATAATGGAAGGTATTGATATTTATGATATAAAGCGACTACGTTTAGATAAAAAACCACGTCCTATCCAAAAAGAATTACTTAATTTTAGTGTTAAAGCTGTAAAAAATAATAAAAAATATATTATTGTTGAAGCTCCAACTGGAACAGGGAAGTCTTATTATGCTTGTATGTTTATGGATTGGTTTAAGAAAGAATATGATGTATCTGCTCAATTTGATATTTTAACCAATTCTAAAATTTTACAAGAGCAATACACAAATGATTATGATTTTATCAATAGTCTTTGGGGTAAAGGTTCTTATTATTGTGAACAGTATCAATGTGATTGTAGCACAGGCTCTGAATGGGCTAAATTACAAAATAAAAAATGTTCTAATTGCCCATATTCAATTGCTAAATACAGATTTGAAAATGGAGATGTTGCATTAACTAACTATCATCTGTTTTTAACTTATCTAATCTATATGCCTCAAGCATGGAAAAGAACTAGCAGAGTCCTAGTTATAGATGAAACTCATGAACTAGAACAAGTGTTTTGTGATTTTGTACTAACACAATTTAGCAAACCATTATTAAAAAGAAATGGATTTAATGATTATGAGGTAGAAAATTTATTTAAAGAATTTGATCCAGATATGCAAATGGAACAATTTATCAATTTTATTGAAAATAGAGCTATACCTATTGCTAAATCTGTTTATGCTAGACTAGTTAGAGAAAGTGAAGAAGACAAAAATGCAATCAAAACATCTCAAGCTTTGATCGGTCATGTACAAAAATGGGAATTGCTGTGTAGAGAATGGGGTGATGATCCAACTAATTGGATCTTAGAACGCGAAAAAGTCGAACGAGAAGGTAGTAAAAAGAAAGATTGGTATTGGCAACTAACAGCTCAACCGATATGGTCTTATAAATATTTAGCTGAAAACTTATGGCCACGGTATGATTATGTTGTCCTAATGTCAGGTACCATTTTAGATAAAGACTTATTTTGTCAAATGAATGGCATTGATCCATCAGATGCCGCATTTATTGCAATTGATTCACCATTTCCTGTTGAAAATAGACCAATTTATTTCTTTAGTAAAATAGGCAAACAATCATATAAAACAAAAGATATAGTATGGCCAAAACAAAAAGAAATTGTTGATAAAATTATGAAAAAATACAAAAGCGATAAAGGTATTATTCATAGTGGTAATTATGAACTCGCTAGTTGGACTGTCCGTGATGTTAAAGAAGGCTCTAGATTGTTAGCTCATAAATCTAATGACCGATCTCAAATAGTACAAGAACATTATAATTCATCAGAACCAACTGTACTTGTTAGTCCATCTTTGATGACAGGTTTAGATTTAAAAGATGAATACAGCCGATTTCAAGTTGTATTAAAAATGCCTTACCCAAATCTAGGTTCAGAGAAAGTTAAAAAAAGAATGGAAACAATGAAAGATTATTATGGTTTAACAACAGTTAGAACATTAATTCAAGCTTATGGACGATCAGTTCGTTCAATGGATGATTGGGCAGATACATATATTTTAGACGGTTGTTTCGCAGATATATTAAAATGGTCTGGTCATTGGATTCCAAAATGGATTAAAGATGCAATTAAATGGATTAATTAAATATAACTTACTTATAAACAAATACAATTATGCAAAACAAAGATCATTTACTATTTCAATTAGACTATATGAAAGTTTTATTAGAAGAAGACCGTTATGGTGAAACATTTGATAAAGCCAAAGAACTAATTCAAAATTTAGAACAAACATGTAAATCTATTTATGCTAAATTTGATAATGGAGAAATAGAATTATCAAAAGCTTTAACCAAAACTAAACCAAATCAATGGGTTTTTTTAAATAAAACATGGATTAAAGTATTACAAATTACTAAGAATGAAATAACATTTGAAATTAATAAAGGTAATATATTAAAAAGAATCTATAATCTTAGAAACGAAAAGCATTTAGTAAAATGAAAATGGACCTATTTACAGAAACAAAAACAGTAATTGCGATTATTTATGGTACATATTCGCTATCAGTACCAGAAAATTTTTATCAATCAACAGATAGTGATGAACAAGCACTGTTAACTGAATGTGGGCAATTTGTACACAATTTGCTAATTAAAGCCGAAAACTATCAATTAGAGTTAGAAAGTGCATTGCCAAAATTTGTACAAGATAAAAAAGACTTAATTGAAAGAACAATTAAAACAAATAAAAAATATTAAATATAAACAATATGCAAGAAACCGATATGATTCAACCAGTTACTAATAATGTAAAAATGTCAAAAGCTGAAATAACAAGTCAAATTTTTACTAATCAAACATTTAAAAGTTTGATTGATTTGTATAAAACCAATGATAAATCTGCTTACTCTCTTAGTTTTAACAGTGATAAAGAATGGAAAAATGGCTTATTAAATAAAATAATTTTAATTACTAATACTAAAGCTAAAACCACACATACAATTATTGTACCAATATTTAGTACCGAAAAAACAATTACTTGGAATATTTCATTTTATTCACTAATTGAAAAACTAGTTACAGAATCTGGTTATCAATGCAGCAGTGATAAAATAAAATGCTGTTTATTTTTTATGGATAAAGACACATTAGAAACTAGTTTTATGTCTTTAATCTCTTTAGATAACTGGATTGAACATGGACATAAAGGCAAAAACGGCAGGTCTGTTTTCTTTTGGAATGAAAAATTACCAAATAGTTGGTCATTAAATAGTTCTAAATTAAAAACGGAATTAAAACACGACTATATTTTATCGCTATCTATTAAAGATTTAAAAACCTGGTGCAAGAATGAAGCTACATTACTAGCTAAAACTTTTAATTCAAGTGGTAGATCTGAAAAGACAATGATACAAAATATTAGTAACGGTTTAATGGCTGAGTTGTGGTTGTTTAAAAAACTACAAGCAGAAGGCCATCAAGTGGAATTCAATTGGAAAGATGGTGATGATTTAGGTATTGATATTTTATATACTGTCGGCAATAAAACTTATGGTATTGACGTTAAAACCTGTAAAGACGGTATATTAAAAATTAAAAAAGTACGTCAACAAACTCATTACTATGCGGTCATTGATAGTTCTGGTAAAGATTTTAAGTTAATTGGATATTGTCATAAATGGCAGTTTTGGCCGAGTAAATATGGTACAGGTACTAGTCCGGAATGGAATGATAAAACAAAAATGTACGAACGTAAATTAACTAAAAAATGGATTGCTGAAACATTTGTTAAAATACATGATCTTAGTACGGTTGAAAGTGAAATTAATAAAACCAAACTGCAAAGAAAAGAACAACTGTTTCAATTATAAAAATAAATATGAATAAATATGAATAAATATTTAATATGGAATCCAACTGATCAAAACGGTAGAAGTTATAATCTTGAACAACTAAATGAAGCTGTTGAACAGTTTAGTAATAAAATTAAAAAAACAAGGTTTACAATATGGAGAATTAGGACATCCAGATAATTTTAATGTTTGTTTACAAAATGTTTCACATTCGATTAATAGTATTAGAGCCGAATATGGCAAATTACCGAGAAAGTTAAAGAAACGATTAAAAACTAGTAAACGTATTTATAAAAAACTTAAACCAGAATGCTATAAAATAAATATAACACTATTAAATACTAATAAAGGTAAAGTTGCAAGTTTTTTATTAAAAGATCACAAATTAAAATTAGGTATCAGAGGCAGTGGAATTGTAGATACTGAAGGTATTGTTACTCTTAAAGAGATTTATAGTTTTGATTTAATACAAAAAGACCATCCATAATTTGGATGGTCTTTTTATTTAAACTTGTTCTTAGTTAAGAAAGAAGTTGGATTGCTGTTTCGTATTTACCAAGTTTAGTAAATAATTCAGCTAAATGAATTTTTTGTTCATCAATCTTTGAATGTTGAATTAATTTATTAGAAGAATGTTCTGTTGTTTTTATAACATCTCTTTGTTCTTTATTTATGTTATTTTCATTACTTTTAATAATATTTTGAATTGTACTATCTTTTTTACTATTAGATCGCACTGACACGTTTGTAAGATTTGAATACCTTTGTAAATGGTTTTTATTGTAATCTGCAACACTTTTTAATAAAATTTCTACCATTTCTGATGATGGTATATCTGTTAACCAGATTAGTTTTTTGGATTTTGGATCTATTTTTAAATAACCATCGTGTTTTAAAATTACAGCTACAACATTAGTAATATTATAACTTTTAAGTACTTTTGATAATCCATTTAATTGTAAATTATTCATACCATATAAATAATTTAATAATGCTAAATATTTAGTAACAGTTTCTGGATTTCTATTTTTATTGACTTTTATTATTGGTTTAATCTCAATTTGATCAATATTAGAATTAATTATAATTTCTTTTTTGCTAATTGGTACAAGTTGTCGCCCATTGATATTTTTTGGTAATTCTTTCATTTTGCGTTGCTGTAAAGATTGGCGTTGATATAATTTAGTTTTTTCCCACAGCGTTTCAGCCAAAGCCTCAGTTGGTATTGGACCTGTATATCGCCAAGATTTTTGATGGTTGCCAATACATTTTAATTGACCGTGTTTACGCATAATACTATATAGAATTGATGGCACACCATGTTTTTTACATACATCTTCCATTGATAACGGAGTATAAGCGTCTTTAATGTTAATATATAAAAACTGTAAAAAATTTAAAAAGAGATCAATTCTACTAACAGCTCTAAATTCTTTCTTTTGAGCAGGCGACATAAAAGTCTGTGGTTTTTGGATTTCTTGCATTGTTTTATTGATTTTTATTGGTTTATGAATTAAATTGTGATAAGTTAATAAAAGGCGCAGTTATTGGAGCATTTGTGCTTGATAAAATTGCTCTAATTTTAGGTGCTTGTTCTTGTAATTGTTTTATTGATTGTCTTAGTATTTGCCCAACCCTTTCTCTAGTAAAACCAACATGTGTGCTTATTTGTTCTGGTGTTAGTTCTGGTTGACCATTCAATCCATACGTCATTTCAAAGATCAAACGTTCTCTATTAGATAAACATGCTAAAATTGTATTAATACAATGCTGACTATCTGATTGATTAAATTCATAATCTGGACTATTGATACTTTCAGTTTGGAATGTATCTTCCAAGCAAAAATCAGCATCATGACCTCGATTTTGAGCAAATTGAGTTGAACTGCTAATAAAAGATTTATGTGTTTGATTAATACGATTTAAAGAGCCAACTGTAACTTCTGGTAAAGTTTTATCAACTAAACGCAGTTTAATATATTCTTCTACTAGCTCTTCTATTGCTGGATCGGTTTGACCTTGAGCAGTTAAAATTTGATTACATTTTGCAATTGCTCGTTTAATTCTATCGCGATTAGCCGGTTGTGGAATATCAGGAAGTATATCATTAAAATAACGATCAATTTCTTGAGTTATATACCAAGCGGCGTATGTTAAAAATCTTGTGCCTACTGTAACATCAAATCTGTCAACTGCTTTAATTAAACCAATATTACCGTGTTGAATAATATCAGCTAACAGTCCTTTTTCATGTCTGGTTTCATATTGCTTAGCGACAGTAATTACAAATCGTAAATTAGCTTTTATCAACTTATTTTTTAATCGAGTATTTGGATTGTTTTTATACTCTGTAAATAAAATTGCTTCTTCTTCTTTAGATAGAGGTTTAGACTGAGGATCAGCACTAAGTTCTTTTAAGTATAATGCAACAGATTGTTGATCTTTATTAGTCAATCGGAGCTGAATTGTTATTTTTTTGCGCATATATTGATTTGGTTATTAAAAAATTCTTAATAAATAGGAAAAAAGTCGTTTTTTGTTGATTCTAGTTCTTTTATTGGTTGTAAAAGATTGTATAAATCAATGCAACTAACTTTTGGCATTATATCAAAATTAATATGATCAACTGTCCACATCCCCTCATTTATAAATGACTTGCCATACAATTTACATGTTCCTTTTGTCTGATATTTATCTAAAGGAAATGCCTTTGCTAATACTGTTGATAGTTGTTTAAAACAACCATCATTTATAACAACAACTCTACCTTCTGATAGATCTGCTATTGTCCATTTTTTAATATTCATATATTTTTTTTTTTTTTTACAAATATAATGAATTTTTATTAAATGATACAATTTATTTTTACAAATAGTATAACTATTTGATAATCAATAAGTTATTTTTTTTTTCTAAACTTTATTTAAAAACAATATAATTGTATTATGCAAAGAGATAATACCAATCAAGAATTTAGTTTATTTAATTTATGGCTTAATCGTTTTAAGGCTAAAAAATTAAAATTAGAAGTAGGATCAGTTGGAATTTATAGATACATATTTATAATGGACACAATTAATGAACAGAGCCATTCTCATCGCTATAATATTTATGCCAAAATAAAAGCACTTGCAATATACGAAAGTGTAATTGAAGCTGAATTGGTAGATTTACATATTAATGAACCAATGACAGACGATGTTTTGACAATAATTAAAAAGAACTTTCCAAAATATGTAGATCCAGTCCTAGTTAGATGGGAAATTAAAAACAAATAAAAATGAAATATTTTAAGCGTGGCCAATTGGTTAAAATAGAAAAGATTGTTGATGATTATATTGAAGATTTAATAAAACTTGTTTATCAATGGTGTCAAGATAACTCTTTTTGTTGTACAATGACTAGAACATAATTTTTATATCCTAATGGAGAAGAGCCAGGTATGATAATTGGACTAATTAATTATCCACGATTTCCACGTTCAAATCAAGAAATATGTAATTTAGCTACAAATTTAGCCAAATTGATTAAAAAAGGAATGCAGCATTGTAATATATAATAAGAATGAGAACATTTAAACAAATATTAGAAGAACTTCAAGCCGAGAACAGTGAAAAACTAACTCGTTTAGAAGATTACAATGATAAGTTAAAGTATTTTAACTCTAATAAGTCTAGATTGGTAACAATTCTTTCAAAACCACAAGAACAATGGGAAGAAGAAGCAAAAAAAATAATTAATGGTAATGTGTATTTATCTAAACAGTGGGGCCTAACCAAAGCCCAAAAAACTATAGATGACGCTCAAAAAAAAATAAGTAGTGGTGATATGACAAGTGAAGAAGTTAGTGATCTTAATAAAAAAATAGCTACTGATAAGAGCGAATTACAAAAAGATAAACAAGAATTGGATAAGCTAATAAAAAACGATTTAAAGGAGATTCAATCTAAATAATGTTATCATTTTCAAAAAAATATTTAAATAGTTATCATACATTAGAACAAAGTATGATCGGTTTTGAGTTTGAAGCTTTTACTGATCATTCTTATATTAAATTGATGGAAATTATTAATCTCAGATTTCAACCGTTAGGCAAAGAGGTATGGGGTTTTAATAAGTATCATTCTGAAATGACACCAACTGCAGATAAATGGAAAATAGAACCAGATTATTCAGGTGGTAGTGATATGTTTGAACTAATTACTGGTCCAATGACATGGTCTGAAGCTAAATTGGCTCTACCTGCTGTATTAAGGTTTATTCAAGATGAATGCCGGACTGATGATTATTGTTCAGTTCATATTAATATTTCATTTAAAAATGAGAATATTCAACACTTAAATCCAGTTAAATTAATACTAAATTTCAGTGAGGATTATGTATATTCTAAATTTCCAAATCGTCGTAATAATATTTATGCACAATCAATAAAATGGATTATACCATTTACTGATTGGGAAAACAGCGAAACGGCGCTGTCTAGTATTGTTAATTGTATGCAAATACCAGATGATACAAAATATTATGGTATTAATTTACAAAAGAAATGGAAAGGTTGGCTAGAATATAGATATATTGGTGGTAAAGACTATCAATTCCGTATTGATGATATTTTAGATTTATGTGACTATTTTGTTCTACAATCGTGGAATGCTATAACATCACCTCTAAATGATGAAGACAACATTAAACTACTTTCTTATTTAGATGAAGGAATTGGATGGTATAAACAATGGCAAACTTATGACCTATTTCTATCTAATCGTGATGATATTAAAATCGAAATTGATCAATCATCAGATTATGATACTGTTCGTAATAGTTGGCACAGATTTTGGACTAAGCTATTTGTGATTGTTCGACAATGCGACTTGATTGAAGGCGGTATTATTAATTTAAATACAACAACAAACAGATTAGAGCTAGTTGATATGACAATGAGTGGAGTGCATAATATGCAAGGTGTTGATTTAATTAATTGCAAAGTTAAAGATGCAACCTTAAATTCAGTTGTTTTAGTCAATACATTTCTTGAAAATGGTCATATTTACAATAGCAAATTATATAAATCTGACATTAGAAATTGTAAAGTATCTAACAGTAAAGTTTTAGATTGGACCAAATTGGAAAGGTGTGCATTTGAAGGAGGAGAAATGGATGGTCAAATGACAGGTGGAGTATTTCGTTCTGGAAAATTAGGACCAAATAGTGAAGTTGATAATACAGTAAAAATGGCTAATAAAGATTCTTTTTGGCAAGTATGGTCGCCAGAAGATAAAATGATTAAAAAATGGAAATAAAATCTATCAACCAATGGAAGCTGATACAAGAGGCTCGTACTGTACAAGCATATAATCAATGGCATCAGCAAGCTTTAGATATTTTACAGTGGTCCAAACAAGAATGGAGATCTAAATCTGTATTTAAACCAATTTTATTAAACATTGTTGAAGATTGGTTTCAAAATCTTGTACGAGAAAGCGATTTAACTGAAATAGATATTATTAAACATTGTGATCTGTGTTTAAATAATATAACTGCCAATCGTACAGATATTATTAAAGCAGAATTTGATAAACATTCTAAAGATATAAACAGCGAAATAGATGAATTAGAACAACAAAAAGCAGAACTATTTAAATACATGGAGTTGGAAGCCGGTATTAAACCAAACTGGTCAGATAGTGATGCTGATAGATACTCTGTTGAAATTGAAAAGATTGAAAGAAAAATTAGAAATAAAGAATCAGAAAAAAACATTATTTTAGAATTGTTAACTACTGATTTTGATCGTGAATACCAATGGATTGAAAGTTATTTATATCAAAGCGACCAAACATCTACAATAGTAGAAAGTATGGAAACTATTAGTGATGTATTTTATCATGGTACTAAAAATATGGAACTAGGTGAAAAGATAATTGCAGATGGATATTTAAAACCTGGTGTTACTGATACTAAAAGAGGTAGTAAATTTACTCCTAAAGCAGGTATGGTTTATTTAACTCCTAAAGTTGAAGAAGCAGCAGTATATGCAATAGGCGCTAATATTTTAGGTAATGATATTTGGAAACAACTAGTTGAAAAAGAAGGTCAATTTGGTTATGTTTTCGTTATAAATAGGAGTACTATTGCTAATAGCTCTATTTTTGCTGATGAAGATTATATTGGCCAAGCAATATATCACTTAGCTAATGACGAATATTATGACACAGGTTTCGGTAAAGCAATTAAAGGCTTTGCTTATAAAAATGAGTTATTACATACAGCTAAATATGGATTAACTGAACTTCAATATAAAAAGGTAGTTAGTTATAATGATTATGGAGATTTTGCAATAGCCGGAAAGAAATTGATGTTTAAACTACCAAAATATATTCATTTAGAACTAATTAAATTAGGTAGTCCGTGCGCGGTTGAAGGCAATGTTATTATTTCAGAAGCTTGGAAAATAGATAAAGAGCGATGTAAAGATTTACGAAAAGATGGTAGTAATTTCTTTGAAATTGCAGAAAAGGTTAATCTATAAGTAAATGGTCATCAAATTCTTTATAAACAAACCGAATAAAATTAATACTATATGTTGACCATACCATCCGCCCATAACCCATGGATATATTTTGCCAATTTCTATAAATTTATTTTTGTGAATAGTATTTGTTATATTACATTTATGTAAACCGAAACTGTGTTGATAACTTTCAACATTTCCACTTAAACCACATTTTTCACATTCTGCATACCAATTAGGTTTACCTGGAATATTATAAATCAATTGATGTTGTTGTAAAATATCTTGGGCTGAATGTTTTTTTAGGATCTTTCTTTAATCCTAAATTAACTAGTATGTCTCCACTAAATACAGCTTTATTTGTAAAATATCTAGTACTTTGCGAATATTCGAATTGCTGATTTAAAAGTTTAATATTTTTTATTTCTTCACCAGTTAAGTTGATAGATACATCTTTTTTAATAATTCATTCAGGATAATTTTCAGAATATAAATGAAAAGGTTGACCTATTTTTAGATTTTTATTAAACATGTTTCCATTGTTTCCATTATATTGTTTTAATACTCAATTTAAAAATATTTATCTTATTTCTACAGTTTCGTATATATCCAATAATTGAAACTTAGTATCATTAATCCATTCTGTATTAGAATGATGAAAATGACCATAATACCAACTATCTATATGACCTAATTGTGATAGATCTTTATATAGTTGTGAATGTAGTGCTCTTTCTTGATTGCAATCATTTTCTAAAGTAGGATCACACTTCATCCATGTATGCATACTACTACCACTTTTTACTAGTGGCTGACACCAATTAGGTGCCGAATGTGTTACAACTATATTACATTCGCCGATTTTAGATTGGTCATATATAAATATTTCATTAGGCCACCAATTTCTGCCTTCTTTTCTTCCAGGCCAAGGTTTACCACTTTCTAATTTTATATAACTATTCGGATAACGATCAATAGATACAGCACCACCAACCGTTAGCACTTTTTTATCATTCCATTGTAAGATTGTATAATCTTGTAAAAAGGTTATATTGCCTATTTGTTGACCATTAAACCAACTTGGATTATCATGATTACCTCTAATAGCATATACACAAATGGCTCTAGATTGTAAAGTATGATTAAAATGTTTTAATGTAGCTAAATCTTTTTGTATTGATTTAAAACCAATACCAAAATCTCCAGCTTGAATGATACTACAATCTCTAATATCATGTTGCTTAATCCATTTCACGATTTTGTCAAACCGCCCATGCCAATCTCCACTAACTATTAACATGCTACTATTTATATTAATTTTATTCATTATCGGAAAATTCAACAATAACTATTTTGGTTTTACCGAATATTAATTTCTTGATAGTTTCTAAACTATGCTGATATTTATTACCAATCACTATAATAGATTGAGTTATTTTTTTAGGTAACTTTGGACTACTATCAGTTTCATATACCTCTAAATTTTGTATTTTATTAGCTAAATAACTTTTACCTAAACTAGATTTTCCAATAAAAATCCAAACCGGTCTATATTCTTTTGCTCTGCCATTATTTATAAATAGCTTCATATTAACACTATAAAAACCTGAAGGATAATAATTATCACCTCCATCAAAACTAACTGAAAATATATTATTGGTTATATCTCCATCAAAACCTGGAAAAATATCATCAGTTTCTATAATATTTTTAGGGAGTATATTCATATCCATTGAAATTTTTAACCTCAACTACATTAATATGACCGAAATTTACAGTAGTCCAACCACTTCCACATTCACCTTCTGATCTACTCAAATGTATTTCAATTTTTTTATTGTTTGAAAGAATACAACATAGCACATGTTTTTCGAATTCAACATCATTATATTTAAAATCACAGTTATGTCCCGTTACAGCTTTATCAATATATTTTTCTATTCTTAACCCTATTACTTTCATTTTTATAAATATTCCATCATATCATTTCATACCCAACAGTAGCTAAGACTGAAATTCTACTTTGACTATCTGCTATAACTTGTGCTAAATTGATAGGCTCTTTAATTTCAGTTGTCATTTTCTCGTCTTTTTGTAAATTTATCATATTTTGGTTTTAATCCAATCTGATGCTACTTTCATATCCTGACCTGGATATTCACTTTTAAATTCTTTTAAAATAGAACCCATATCTTTTTGTGATAGATTAGTTATGCTTAATTTTGATATTATATTATCAATAGCATTTCTAATGTCATCTTCTGATAATGTTTTAGGCAAAAATTGATTTATTAAATCTAGTTCTATTTGTTCGTCATTAGCCAAATCTAATCGATTAGCAGATTTATATGCATCTATACTTTGTTGGCGAGCTTTAGCTAAAGGTTGACATATTTCAATAGGATTCCATAAATTATTTGGATGTGCTTTTTCATAATTAGAAATAGCTGTAAGAATTGATCTATAAGTATTAATTGCTAATTTATTACCACATTTTAAAGAATCTTGTAATAAGCCTGTAATTTGTTGTTGAAACGGATTCATATTCATATAACAATTATATAAATAAATCTTATAAAATAAAAAAGACCTTAAAATTAATTTTAAGGTCTTTTTAATTTATTATTTAGAATTTAATTTAGTCTAATATTTCAGAAGATTTTAAATCAATTCCAAGATCTGTAACAAATAAAATTTTACCATTTTTAAATAAAAAGTCTATAATTACAGTGTTTATAACTTTATTTTTATTGTATGAATTATCCAAAAAACTAACAGTATCTCCAATTGTGTAAATTTTATCGTTTATTTTTACACTTAAAATTTGTTCTAAATTAGTCTTTTTTGGTTCTTTTATATTTTCTACTAATATTTTATGTTTTTTAAATTCATTTAACTTAATTATCGTTGTATTTATAAATATTATTTTTATTAGGTTATAGAATATATAACCTAATACTAATTTTTAATAAATTTAATACTTTTCGTGCCTATTTTAGCAAAATAAATACCAGTTAACTCACTTTCTATTTTTATTTTTTCATTATATTGACCAGATATCGATTCCACTTCTTTTCTATATACTTCTTGACCGGTTATTGAATATATTATAATAGTTTCTTTAGGTTTACTGGACTGAAATTTGATACCGAATTGACCATTATTAGGATTCGGATATATCATTAAATCATTTATAGATTCTTGTTCGATTGTGTTAATACTAGTTACAACACTAGAAGTTGCTGTACTAAAACAAAATAGATAAGGTACGGCAAATTGTATTGGAGTTCCAAATACTGATATTGCATTACTAAATTGTGGTCCAAATTGACCTAAACTATCACTATTTGATGTTGCAATATAAATTTCAGTTTCTTTGCAATAGATTTGACTGTATTCAAAACTTAATGTTGGATATTGTTCTAATCCATTCATAGTAAAATAATTACCAATAGTTAAACTGCCACCTACAATTGAAACTGTATCTACTCTGATAGATTTAGCAATTTCATTGACAAACCAATTAGATGATGAAGGTATTGTATAAGTCTCAACGTATTTAACATACATTGTGGTTGCATTTTTATATTGAAAACTAACTTTATTAGCGTATGTTGTTGATGTACTTGGACATGTTAATGTAATAGTTTGAATTGGAGCTCCTGATAAACTTGCATCATTTGCATATAATTCTAGATTTTTAGAATTAGTTACATGTTTAATTCTATATGGATTAGATTTGGTAAAAAAATATGATTTCCAATTAGAACCTAATGGACTACTATATACGCCATATTGATTGCTTAAAAGTAAATTAATACCTCCACCGCCATTATCGAATGGATGTGATAACTGATTTGATCCATAAGCTATCATGCTTTGATTTATTGCAAAAGTATCATTTCCAATATAATTTATATCGTTAATTCTTTCCTTTTCATAATCTTGATTTGATACACCTTGCCAAGATTGATATGGAGTTGCTTTCCAAACATTAAAACTATTTGTTGGCACCGATTGTACAAAATTAAAATCGTTAAATTTATAAATATTAAAATCGTCTGTACCAGATAAATTAACAAATACTTTATTTGTTCTTGGATCTTCTACAATTTGCATTGTATATTTCATTTCTTGACGAACTGGATCTTGCCATTGATTAAATCCTAAAAAATGACCCATTTTAGGAAATTGGTTTGCATATTGTTTTCCCCAACCTAAAGAAAGAGATAATTGACTAAATGATAATGAAATCATCATTATCGCAATAGTAGTTAAAATTAATTTTTTCATATTATTTATTTTAATTGTTATGTAAATATAACAACTATAATTGACAAGAAAAAATATATTTTATAACTTATTGATTATCAATTAATTAGAATTATTAATTAGAATTAATATTGTTGTTTGTTCCTCCTCCAATATTACTAATAACATTAGTTATTTTCTTATATTGTGTTATATTAAAAGTAAATTGAAATTCAATAGGTCTAATAGTTTGTTCATTTTCCATATAGAATCGTAAACTTTTATTATGCACTTGTGGAGATGGTGTTGTATTAGTTGAACTAATTTCTACATAATTTCTAACAAATGGAATATCTTGACCGGATAATGTTCCATACACAGCAAAGTGTGTTAATTCAGAACTACCACTTGCTTTCTTACTGCGCAAATGAACTTGCACTATATCAGTGCCTGTCGTCGTATTAGTAAAAGTTCCAGGCACATTGTAATCAACAACAATAAAAGTTGCTGTTGCGTTTATTACTCGTAGAGGAACAGAGTCTGCATTAAATAATGCATTAGTCGATCCAAACGCAGCTAAACCTACTAAAACAACTTTGTCGCCAACTTGCAAACGACCGCTATTAAGACAAGGTATTTGCAATTTACCAGCAGATGGCGTATAATTTGCACCATTTATAATTGGCATATCCCCAGTTGGTGTATTTGTTGTTTCTAACCACACACTAGTACCAGCGGTTCCTCCAATATTAAAAAC
>Ga0116193_1000647_pt1 | contig 32095 bp, 29 predicted proteins | sample AD_UKC115_MetaG_FD_89892 | JGI IMG/M metagenome (GOLD analysis project Ga0116193, IMG submission 89892) | Active sludge microbial communities of municipal wastewater-treating anaerobic digesters from Hong Kong - AD_UKC115_MetaG | ecosystem: Engineered > Bioreactor > Anaerobic > Digestate... | reverse complement strand
GCTTCGTTCACTCGCTACCGGTACTGCCAGTGTGGGCGACATCACCAATAATGGAGCCAATTCGGGTAATACGATTACAGGCGATGTAACGGTGGAAAGGTTTATCCCGGCCAAGCGTGCCTGGAGATATTTGGCCATGCCTACCCAGCATAACCTGCAAACCATTAAAGAATCATGGCAGGAAAATATGCCCGCCAATTCGGTTGCCCAATCAACCCCTGCGGGATATGGAATTCACCTTACCAATAATAATGTAAACGCGGTGGCTTATGGGTACGACCAGAATGCTGGAGTAGGACCGTCCCTTAAGACCTATGTGGCCTCCAATAATACCTGGGCTGCAGTGCCTACAACTGTGAATGTTCCCTTGGTTAGCCCGGGTAAATTCCTTCCGGGAATTGGGTATATGACGCTAATCCGTGGCGACCGTACGGTAAATACTTTCGGACAGCCTGCAACCACCACCACGCTTCGCGAAAAAGGGGCCCTGGTGCTTGGAACCTTTGCAGGAGCTCCGGCAGTACCGGCAGGTAAATTCCAGGGCATTGGAAACCCCTATGCTTCTGCGGTCGATTTTTCAAAGACCACCCGTACGAACCTTCAGGATGTATATTATATGTGGGACCCACAAATTGGAACCCTCGGTGCCTATGTAACTTTTGGCCCTGGCGCTCCTTATACGCCCACGCCATCCGGAGCGAGTTACAATGCGAATAACTTTATAGAATCGGGTCAGGCCTTCTTTGTGGCCTCATCTGGCCCTGCTGGTTCTATAACATTTAATGAACCGGCGAAGGTGGATGGAAGCTACCTTGTAACCCGCCAGGCAAATTCGCACGCCGCCCTATTAAGGACTAACCTTTATTCAATGGTGGAGAATCAAATGCATTTGTTTGATGGTAATTTGGTTCAGTTTGATGCTACATTCAGCAATGGCATTGATAATTTGGATGCTGGAAAAATGGAGAATTCTGGAGAAAACCTGGGCATCAGGGTAGGAAATAAGGTACTTTCAGTAGAAAGCCATGCTTCCCTGAGTGAAACCGATACCATTTATTTTAACCTTTCCCGGTTAAGGGCTACCGGCTACAGTTTCGCATTCATACCCGAAAACATGGATCCAACCTTTACTGGTTACCTTATTGATACTTACCTTAAAACGTCCACCATAGTAAGCATGATAGATACCACCCATGTTAACTTTAATGTGTTGAACGATCCGGCATCGTATGCAACAGATCGTTTTTACCTGGTATTCCGGAGGTCTACCCCGGTTCCGGTAACTTTTATTGATGTTAGAGCGGGATGGAGAGACAGGGATATCCAGGTAAGTTGGGATGTGGCCAACGAAGAACAGATTCAGCATTACGAAGTGGAACGTTCTGGGAATGGAAGCAATTTTGGGAAAGTACATGTAGAACCGGCTACCGGTGCCACCACCTATCATTGGTTGGATACCCATCCATTGGCAGGAGATAATTTCTACCGCATACGAGCTGTGGGCGTGGGAGGAGATGTGAAATACAGCGAAATTGTAAAAGTGAGCAGGGATAAGAAAGGCGGTCAGATTTCCGTTTATCCGAACCCGGTAAAAGATGACGGGGTGTTGTATGTGGATTTGCAAAACCAGCCTGCAGGTAAGTATATGTTGCAAATGTTGAATGAGGCCGGCCAGGTAGTTCATAGCCAAAGTCTGAACCATTCAGGCGGGTCGTCTGTTTACAGCCTGCAGCTTAAACAAATGTTGGCACATGGAAATTACCTGTTAAAGCTGGGTAATGGTTCCGATGTTAAATTGTCTTTCAAAGTTGTTTTTTAAAGGAGAAGGATTAATTTTGTAACACTTATGATTACGAATATGGCTAAGAAGGTTCTTGTAGTGCTGGTGTTTTTTGCAGTTGTTATGCTTTTAAACCCCTTGAAAGGCATTGGCCAGGTTTCCGATCCAAGTTGCGATCCGATGGATCCATCTTGCCCGATTGATGGCGGGGTGAGTTTATTGATTGCGGCTGGGGTAGGCATTGCTGCACGGAAGGCCTATATTGAAAAGAAAAAAAGAGATACAGACCAATCTTAATAAAATACTTTTTGGCAAGGGGAGGGGCAGATAATTTTCTGCTCCTCTTTTATTTTAACATTTATACCAAATTTTTTGTTGGATCTATATTTCAAGCTGCAACGAGGTTGGGGCCAATTTATCTTGATGGAATTTTCCTGCAACCTGGAAATGGGAATGCATAATGAATTCGGATACGGGTAATCTGAGTTCGGAGGGAGGGAGCGAAAACCTCCAATCCAACTGCTTTATAATCAAATATTTTGAGCTTAGAAAAGGAGATTGAGTATTTCGCCATCTCAACTATTTTCACGAATTTTACCCGCGTCTTTTTATGAAGGTTAATCATCATCGTGAAGCGCAATCCTCAATATGAAATCATCCATGAATCTTCACAGGGGTACTTTGTTATTTCCGCTGCCGTTCCTGCTTTTGGCAGGGGTGGGTTGGATTCTGTTTTTTGCTTCTTGTGCCCCTTCCATTGAAACAAGATATTTTAAAACCCTTACTAAAGACACCACTATTTCTGCCTACATCACTCCGGGTTTAGATACCCGGATCCGGAAGGATGATATCCTGGGTATAAACATCAGCAGTATTAGTCATGCAGAAGACGATTTATTTAATGTGACTCCTACACCCGGTGTTGAAAAACCGGGATACCCTTTGGATAAGGATGGGAATATTCATCTGCACCGCATTGGTACAATCCATGCTGAGGGGCTGACCCGTAAAGAACTGGCCACCCAAATTAAAAAGGGCCTGGAACCCTATTTAACGGATGCTATTGTTTCGGTTTATTACCTGAACCGGAAAGTAACGGTTGCCGGAGAGATCACATCCCCCAAGGTATTACCAATGCCCGAAGATCAAATGACCTTAATAGATGCCCTGGTTCAATGTGGTGATTTTAAAACTACCAGTTTGCGTTCCGATTTATTAATTATTCGCGATAGTTCCGATAAGAAAGTTGTACAGCATGTAAATATGGAGGATCATGCTATCTTAAACTCGCCCTGGTTTTACCTTCAACCCAATGATATTGTAATTGTAAATCCGGACACGCGGAAAGCAGAAAGGGAAGACAGGAGAACCCGATTCCAGGCTAACTGGGCACTTATAACTTCGGGTGTGTCACTCATTTTAATTGTTTTAAGCAGGTTTTTATAAACCGGTATCGATATTATAATGACAGAAGAACAGTTTCTACAGGATAAACCCTCTACCAGTATTATATCGCAGGTAGTTTACCGCTATCTTCCCTTTTGGCCTGTGTTTTTATTACTTACTGCCATTTCTTTGGCCGTGTCTTTTGTTTACCTGAGGTCGCAAACAAAGATTTATGTGGCCGGTGCAAAAGTGTTAATTAAAGACCCAAACCGGAATGGCGGGGACAGCAAAGTACTGGATCAGTTAAACATCTTCAATGAAAAGAAGGTTATTGAAAACGAAATTATTGTACTGGCTTCCAGTTCTTTGATGGAACAGGTGGTGAAAGACCTCCACCTATATGCGACCGTTTATAATGAAGGGAAAGTACAAACTGAAGAGTTGTATGGAAATAATTCCCCGATACAATTTGTGGCAGTGAAACCCGACAGTGTGAATTATGGAGGGAAGTACGATTTTGATATTGATTGGAAGGGGGAACGGGTTAAAATTAATAACCACAATATTCCTTTTAACGGGATTGCGGAGATTTCCGGCACCTCGTATTTTTTAAAGGTTAACCCGAAGTATAACCGGAATGCACAGGGGAAAAATTATTTTGTAGTTTTCAATTCGGTTTCAGGAGCTTCCTCAGCCCTCACTTCCTCCCTTAAAATTAATGTTCAGGCTTTCAACTCAACTGTATTGGATGTGAGTATGCAAAGCCCGGTTCCCGAAAAGGCCAAAGCGGCAATGTCCGATCTTTTCGATGTTTACAATATTGAGGGTGTGAAGGATAAGAACCAGATTGCTACCAATACCATTCAGTTTATTGAAGACCGGCTGAATACGGTTAACCAGGAGTTGGATAGCGTAGAGCGGAATATGCAAAATTACCGGGCCCGCGAAGCGGTGGCAGATTTAGGCCAGCAAGCATCCATCTATTTTGGAAACGTGCAGGACCTGGATAAACAGAAGGCCGCCATTGAACTTCAGATGAATGTGTTGGACGATATTGAGAAATATGTAAACATGAAGGGGAGGGCGCCCGGAACCTATCCTTCCATTGCATTGGTACAGGATCCAATTTTAGCAAACTTGTTAAATAACCTCTCTACTGCCGAATTTGACAGGGATAAGGCGGTCTCTTCTGCAGGGCCACAAAGTGAAACCGTAAAACTGGCACAGGATAGAGTGGCGAAACTGAGAGAGGGATTGTTTGAAAATATGGCCAATATCCGCACCAGTTACCTTACTCAAATCCGGGACATCAATGGGGATATAAACAAGAACAATTCCTTACTGTTAAGCATACCCGAAAAGGAAAGGGGGCTCTTGGAGATAAACCGGCAACAGGCCATTAAGAGTAACATTTATACTTACCTGCTTCAAAAAAGAGAGGAGACAGCCATTAGTTCTGCCTCCACTACAGCTGATCTTAAGGTGCTTCAAAAACCCTATTCTTATGGCCCCATCAGCCCCATTGCGAAAAATTATTACCTGATAGGATTTATTGTTGGTTTATTGGCATTTATCTTTTATGTGCAGATCCGGGAACAGTTTAATAATAAGATATTATTCCGGAGCGAAATTGAAAATCGTACATCCGCCCCCGTTATTGGAGAAATTATCCAGGCAGGTAACAAAGATACTGTAGCTATTTCCGATGGTAAGCGAACTGTGATTGCAGAACAGTTCAGGGCTTTGCGTACCAACCTTACCTTTATGGGTTTTAGCGAACAGAAAAACAGCCTGCTGGTAACTTCCAGTGTTTCGGGGGAAGGTAAAAGTTTTATTGCGGTTAACCTGGCTATCAGCCTTACGTTAACGGGTAAACGTGTTGCATTATTGGAAATGGATCTTCGCAAGCCAAAGCTCAGTCAAAAATTGGGTGTGAGCCGGGATCCGGGGATTTCTTCCTACCTGGTTAATAAGGCTTCTATTGATGAAATTATTAAACCCACCCGTTTTAAGGGGCTTCATATTGTATCTGCCGGCCCTATTCCGCCCAACCCAACAGAATTGATTGGATTAAGCAAATTCGGTGAAATGATGAATTATCTTAAAGAAAATTTTGATTTCGTCATTATCGATACAGCTCCCATTGGCCCGGTTACCGATGCCCAGTTGCTGGCAAATCATGTGGGTACCACCTTGTTTGTGGTACGTCATAATGTTACACCCAATACGTTCCTGCGGATGATTGACGGATTTAAGAGGGAACAAAAATTCCCCGGTCTGTGCATTGTATTCAATGGTATTAAACCCCGGGGTGTAGCCTTGTTTAATTATGGATTTGGTGGATATGGAAATGGGTATGGATATGGTTATGGTTATGGATACGGTTATGGTTATGGCTACGGAAGCGACCAAACCGGTTATTATATAAGCGAGGGAACTCAGCCGGGATATAAAAATATCTGGAACCTGAAGGCCCTCCTGAAAAGGGTATTCAATAGGAAGAAAAAATGATGATGTACTTCGCTTATTTTAACCCCGGTTACAATAGGATGTGACTGAGGAATAGCGAAGCTATGCATGTTAAAGAAAATGAGTTGTCCTGGTTCGTGGTTTACACCAAACCCCGATGGGAAAAGAAAGTAGCCCGGATTCTCACCGAAAAAGGGGTTGAAAATTACTGCCCGTTAAATAAAGTGCTGCGAAATTGGAGCGACCGGAAAAAAGTAGTTCTCGAACCGCTTTTTAAAGGGTATGTTTTTTTACGCACCTATAGTGATTCGAAATGGGATATAAAAAAAATTGACGGGATTCTCAATTATGTATACTGGTTGGGAAAACCGGCTGTAGTAAAAGATGAAGAGATCAATACCATCCGCATGTTTCTCCGGGAATTCCAGGATGTGGAAGTGGTGGAGAATAACCTTGTTGCCGATACCCCTGTTATGATTCGTCAGGGCGTTTTAATGAAATACAAGGGTGTGGTTATTGAAGTGCTGGGAAGTAAAGCACGGGTGAAGATAGAAAGCATGGGAGTACAACTAACGGCGGTATTTGATAAATCCAACCTCCAACCCCTAAATGGTATTGTTTAGATTATGTGCAGGATAGCCGGTTTGGTTGGCGTGTTTTCTGAAAATTTAGAACGGGAGATCTGCATTAAATCGATGTGCAACAGCATGGCACACGGTGGCCCCGATGATGAAGGCTTTTTTTACAGCCCGGATGACAGGCTTGTTTTAGGAAACCGCCGTCTCTCTCTGGTAGACCTTAGCAAAAATGGCCACATGCCAATGACTTTCGAATCCAGGTATTATATTACTTACAATGGGGAAATTTTCAACTACCTGGAATTGAAAATGGAGCTGGGTAAACTGGGCTATAATTTTTCCAATCATACCGATACCGAAGTAATCCTTGCCGCTTATGCCCAGTGGAAAACGCTTGCCTTTTCAAAATTGAAAGGGATGTTTGCCTTTGCTCTTTGGGACAGTATGGAGAAAGAATTGTACCTGGTGCGGGATCCGGCAGGGATAAAGCCCCTATATTATTCTTTAAACTCCTCGGGCCTTTCCTTTGCTTCCGAAATACGGGCGTTTACTCATATTTCCCGGAAGCCCCCGCGTGAACCCTGGGAGGTTTACCTGATGGCCTATGGCCATATCCCCGAGCCGGTTACAACCATCGCAGGGGTAAAACCTTTGCCGAAGGGATGCTTCCTGAAATATGAAACTGTTTCTGAAAGGGATAGCCTTCAATCGTTTAGCCATTATAGTTATAATGAAACCTACAAGGAACCCTTGGATATCCGAAACAGGGTATCCTCGGTAATTGAAGATTCTGTTAAACGGCACCTGGTAGCAGATGCACCCGTAGGTGTATTCCTAAGTGGAGGTCTCGATTCCGGAATAGTTGCCCTCCTGGCTTCCCGGTTCGAACAGGCTCAACTCAACACCCTTTCGGTCTATTTTAAAGAGGCCTATTATTCGGAAAAAAAATATCAGGACTTACTTCAGCAGAAACTGAATTGCAAACACCACCAATTCCTTTTGGAGGAAGGAGAATTTAATGATAACCTTCCCCATATATTCAAGGCAATGGATATGCCAAGCTGCGATGGGATAAATACCTGGTTTATCAGCCGTCATGCCAGAATGAACGGGATGAAAGCAGTTCTTTCCGGGTTAGGAGGCGATGAGTTATTTGGCGGCTACCCCTCCTTTTCCCGAATGCGGATTGCAAGGAACTTACAGGATCGGGGAGCTAATTTTATGCGATTTGGAAAATGGGGTAACCATAAGGTGCTTAAACGAATGCAATACCTTCAGATTGAAGGGATCCATGGGATCTATCTTTTTTTGCGTGGATTGTTTAGTCCCGATGATATAGCAAAGCATCTTGATATGGAAGAAAGGCAGGTTTGGGAAATATTAAGCCAATCGCCGGTTTATCCCAACATTCGCCGCATTCATAAAAAGAATCAGGCCGGATGGATGGAATTCAATATGTATATGCAAAACCAGTTACTCCGCGATGCGGATGTAATGGGCATGATTCATGGGGTGGAAATACGAGTGCCTTTGTTATACGAAGATGTGATTCGTTATGCAAATTCCATAGCCCCTTCGGTTAAGTTTCAGGGGAAATTGCCCAAACAATTATTGGTGGATAGCTTTTCGGGTATCCTTCCCCGCGAGATTTACGACAGGCCTAAAATGGGATTCAGTTTTCCTTTTCAGGAATGGCTTAAATCCAGTTCTTATGTAAAAGAACTATTGGTTGATTCGGGTCCGGTATTAAAGAAAAGTTACCATGATTTCCTTAAGAACAAAATGCACTGGTCGCAATTTATGACACTGGTTATCCTTCGCCAAAAAGGGAGCCTCTCATGACAAAGCCAAAGAAAGTGTTGTTTCTGACCCTGTATGTTTTTGGCGCTACAGGGGGAATCGAAAAAGTTTGCCGGGTAGCGGCAAAAGCTTTGTTTGAAAGAACGCTTGATGAACGAATGAAGGTAAAACTGATGTCGATGCACGATAGCCAGGAACAGGGGGATAGTAACCGTTACTTTCCCACCGAATCATTTTTTGCCTTTAATAAAAAGAAACTTTCTTTTATTGCGCAGGCAGTTAGGGAAGGGAGGCGCTCAGATTTGGTGATCTTAAGTCATATTAATTTATTATTGGTTGGCTGGCTTATTAAAAAGATTTCTCCTAAAACAAAAATTATCCTTTTTGCACATGGAATTGAGGTGTGGATAGAACAAAGCCGTCGCCGTAAAATGATGTTTGGTTGTTGCGATCATATATGTTCGGTGAGCCATTTTACCGCAAGGGTAGTGGAAGAATTTCCCCGAATAGGAAAGAGCAGGTCGTCTGTATTGAATAATTGCCTGGATCCCTTTTTGCCCCAAAAGACACGGGGTATCCAAAAGGAGCAACTCCGTAAGTTTTATGGATTCTCTGATACCGATCAGGTCATGTTCACCCTTACCCGGCTTTCATCGCGGGAGCGATATAAAGGGTATGATAAGGTATTGGAAGCGATGGTTAACCTGAAATCAAAATATCCTAATCTTATGTATCTGGTGGCAGGTTCTTATGATGAAAAGGAAAAAAAATTCCTGGATGATCAGATTGCGCGGCTTGGGTTAACCAATAATGTGAAATTTGCCGGGTTTATTCCGGATGAAACCCTCATCGATCATTTTTCTATGGCAGACCTCTATGTGATGCCCAGTATGAAAGAGGGTTTTGGTATCGTTTTTATTGAAGCCATGTTTTACGGGCTCCCTGTCATTGCCGGAAACAGGGATGGCTCTGTGGATGCCTTGAAGAATGGCGATTTGGGATTGCTGGTAGATCCGCTTGATGTGCACGCCATTGAAAGGGCGATAGAGAAAGTGTTAACGAACAGGGAAGCACATATTCCCAACCGTTCCCTTCTTATGGAATCATTTGGGTTTGATGCCTATAAGCGAAAATTTAAATTACTTCTGGATTCTGTGTAAATCCATTTCGGGAAGTTTGTAAATGAAAAGAGAGGTTATAGAGAATATTCCGGAACAGTTTACCCAGGTTATTAAACCCGGGACCGGATTGTTTGAATTAAATCTAAAAGAAGTATGGCGTTACCGCGATCTGCTTTTCCTGTTTGTAAAGCGTGATTTTTCTGCTCAATACAAACAAACCATCCTGGGACCCTTATGGCATTTCCTTCAGCCCGCATTAACCGCCATTATGTTTCTCATTCTGTTTGGAAAAATTGCAAATATTCCAACAGATGGCATTGAACCGATTTTATTTTACCTGAGTGGAATCACCCTTTGGAATTATTTTAGCGCCTGCCTTACATCCACTGCAACCACCTTTACCGGCAATGCGGCCATTTTTGGAAAAGTTTATTTTCCCCGGTTGGTACTGCCTCTAAGTGTTATATTGAGTAATTTGATCCGGTTCGGAATTCAGTTCTTATTGCTCCTCCTGGTAATGATCGCATACGCTTTTAAAGCAAATTATTTTTATATCGGATGGAGTTGGTTGTGGATCCCGGCCCTGTTGCTGCTTATGGCGATGTTCGGATTGGGTTTCGGAATTATCATTTCCTCTCTCACCACCAAGTATCGTGATTTTGCCGTCCTGCTTTCATTTGCGGTGCAGTTGGCCATGTACATCACCCCGGTGGCCTATCCGATGTCATTCTTAAAGTCAAAGTCCTATGCCACCTGGATCCAGTGGAATCCGTTAACACCGGTTATAGAAACATTCCGTTATGCCTTATTTGGCGTTGGGCAGGTTAATTATGGGAGTTTGTTATATAGCCTGGGGGTTACGATAGTGGCATTGGTAATTGGATTGCTCCTTTTCAATAAAGTGGAAAAAACGTTTATGGATACCGTATAAAATGAGTAACCTGGTTATTAAGGCAGAAAATATCAGTAAACAATACAGGTTGGGAACCGTTGGAACCGGATCATTTGCCCATGATGTAAACAGGCTGTGGTACAAAGTGAGAGGAAAAGAAGATCCCTATTTAAGAATTGGCGAAACCAATGTGCGTAACCAACAGGGAACTACCGGTTATGTATGGGCGCTTCATGAAATTAACTTCCAGGTAGAACAGGGAGATGTACTTGGTATCATTGGGAGAAACGGAGCCGGCAAAAGTACCCTCCTGAAGGTACTTAGCCGCACTACGGCCCCTACCACCGGCAGTATCAAAGTGAAAGGCCGGATTGCCAGCCTGCTCGAAGTGGGTACCGGGTTCCATCCCGAACTGACCGGTAGGGAAAATATTTTTCTGAATGGAGCAATTCTCGGCATGACCAAAAAGGAAATCAAAAGAAAATTTGATGAGATTGTGGATTTTGCCGGAGTAGAACGATATATTGATACCCCGGTGAAACGCTACTCTTCCGGTATGTACGTACGCCTTGCCTTTGGAGTGGCCGCTCATCTCGAACCCGAAATTCTGGTGGTAGATGAGGTTTTGGCGGTTGGAGATGCTGAGTTTCAGAAGAAGGCATTGGGAAAAATGAAGGATGTTAGCCAAAATGAGGGTAGAACGGTTTTGTTTGTTAGTCATAATATGGCGGCAGTACAGAATTTATGCAACCGTGGGATGTTGTTGCAACATGGTACCGTTGCCGGCTTGGGCCCTATTGAAGAAGTGATTAGGTTATATCAGAAAATGAATGAACAAGCAGCCGGCAATTGGGAAAATATGAACCGGAAAGGCGAAGGAGTATGCAAAGTGATGCGCCTTTCTTTTGAAGACGAGAATGGAAAAGAGCGAAGTCATTTTCAATTAGGCGATTTTCTGAATTTTAAATTGTCTGTTATTAATTCTTCCGAAATTATTCAGGATCGAATCCGGATAATACTCGGGATATATAACCTCAATAGTGAAGGCATCCTTCGTTTTGATACCCAGGCCACCGGGGCTAATTTTGAATTACATCCAGGACAATCGGAAATAATTTGCCGCCTCGATGAACACCTGAACATCCGGCCTGATACCTATTATGTTAATATTGCTCTGTTTAAAGGAGATTCCATGCAGGATTATATGGAGAAGGCAGTAAGTTTTGAAATAGACAACTGCGATTATTACGGATCTGGCAGAACAATTGATAGCCCCGAACTGGCAAAAGTATTTCTGCGGCATAGCTGGTTTGAACAACATAAAATGCACAACGAAAAATGATTATTAGTCCTGTATATACTTTTTCTTCAAAATCCCTTGTTGATGGTTTTGGAAGAGTATTCTTTGAGGACGGCGAAGTGTACCGGGCTATATATGACTCCGAATCCGGATTTTGCAATACCCTCATTCAATCCCCGCTTTTCCAGAAACTCCTGGAAAATAAATGGATACCTAAAACGTCTCTCACCACCAAACAAGTTCCTGGTTATGGGATGGTGCTTCATCATGAAAAGCTCCAGGAAATTCTTCCTCACGAATGGAGTTTTGATATGATGAAAGATGCCACAATCCTTGTATGGAATATTAATAACCTTTGTAACGAATATGGCTATGAGTTGAAGGATGGGCATTGTTTTAATATCCTCTTCAGAGGCACTCAACCCGTACTTGCAGATATTGGAAGTATAGCAATACGTAAACTTCCCGATTCATGGATTGCCTATGAAGAATACCTCGAAAGTTTTGTTATTCCATTAAATTGTTGGAGTGCAGGGATGATTTATTTTACCCGGGCCATCCTGGGAAATAATACCGCCGGTGTAACTACAATCCCTTCTCAAACTTTAGGTAATTCCGGCGCGCTCCAAATGATTCCGAATATGGAATTGAACTTTGAATTCGCAGTGAAAAGAAAAAGGATATTTAGGCTAAAGAAAGATAATAAATTGTTGAAGGGTATTGTGAGTGCCGGAAATAAACTGGCTTCGCTTCTGCTTTCACGTCCGTCAGCTATCCTTCATTTCGGGCTGCCATTGGGACCGGTATGGAAGAAAAGCCCATTTTTTAATAAAAGTTCATTATTAAATAATCTGCAACAATTACCTGCGCCAGGAAATAATTCGGCATGGCAAAATTATCATCGGCAGGCATTCGCCAAAGATGGCCAGATTGTTTATAGTGACCGATTTCATAAAATTGCGGATCTGATTCAAGGTTACCCTGATATTAGATATGTTATTGACCTGGCAGGAAACGAGGGCTACTTTTGCAATCTCCTCGCCGAAAATCAACAGATTGAAAAAATCATTCTAAGTGATTTCGACGAAAACGCTGTGAATTCTGCATATCAAAGGTTTAAAATGCAACATGATTCCCGCCTGCATACGGTACTGCTTAATTTTATGTTGCCCCGTGATCCCTCCGATACTTCCTCCCGTTTGAAATGTGATCTTGCGGTGGCACTTGCAGTTACTCATCATCTCATTCTAGGCAGCCGGTTTTCTATCGATGCCATTTTCGAAAGGGTTTCCTTATACAGCAGGAAATATGTGCTGATCGAATTTATGCCTATTGGCCTCTGGGGGGGCGAAGAGGATATTAAACCTGTACCCGATTGGTATCATGTGGATTGGTTCAGAGAACACTTTCAAAAATATTTCTTCCTGGTTCATGAAGAGCAAACCGAGAAGAACCGAATAATGTTTTTTGGCACCATCCGAAAGTAGGTCTTAAATAATTCTTTAAATAGTTTTGATGTCGAAAATTGCCATACCCATTTATCAGCCCGACCTTTCAGGAAATGAAAAGAAATATGTGCTGGATTGCCTGGATTCAACCTGGATTTCTTCAAAAGGGAAGTATATCCATTTGTTTGAAGAGAAATTTGCCGATTATATTTCCGTTAAACATGCCGCGGGAGTATGTAATGGCACGGTGGCAATCCACCTGGCTTTGCTGGCTTTGGGAATTGGCCCGGGTGATGAAGTGATTGTTCCTACTCTTACCTATATCGCTTCTGTGAATGCCATAAGTTATGTGGGAGCCACTCCGGTTTTTTGCGATTCGTTGAAATCGAACTGGCAAATGGATCCGGATGATGTAAAACGGAAAGTTACCCCAAAAACCAGGGCCGTGCTGGCAGTACATCTTTACGGCCATCCCTGCGATATGGATCGGCTGACTCAAATTTGCGGCGAGCATCAGTTATTTCTTATTGAAGATTGTGCAGAAGCCATTGGTTCAAAGTTTAAGGGTAAGCACGTGGGTACCTTTGGCGATATTTCCACCTTCAGTTTTTTTGGAAATAAAACCATCACTACCGGGGAAGGGGGCATGGTAGTTACCCATGATGAAACCCTGATTGAAAGAGCGCGACATTTCCGTGGACAGGGGCTGGCTCAACACCGCGAATACTGGCATGATGTAATTGGGTATAATTTCAGGATGACCAATATTGAGGCGGCCCTTGGTTTAGCACAATTAGAACGGGTGGAGCATTTCCTGGCAGCTAAAAAACAGATAGCAGATTGGTATCAATCTTTTTTGGATGCAGGAAAAGTAACGTTTCATAATGAAGTGGGCGATGTAACACACAGCCACTGGATGTGTTCTATTTTGGTAAATGATCCGGCGCAGCGAGAACCCTTGAGAAACCATCTTGCCCTTCAGGGAATTGAAACCCGGCCTTTGTTTTATCCAATACATACCATGCCGATGTACGCTCAAAAATTTCAAAAGCACGATGTGGCAGAGAACCTGGGCTGGAGAGGAATTAACCTTCCGAGTTTTCCCGGCTTAACAAAAGAGCAGGTTATGTATATTTCTCAACACATTAATTCCTACTTGTGAAAGTAATATTGTGTGGATATAACTGGGCAGGTTGCAAAGCATTGCAACTGCTCCTGGAATCAGGCCACGAAGTATTTGTGTTCACCCACGATAGCCCAAATTATGTACACGATTTAAAAGGATTATGCCAGCGTAAGGGTATTTCTTTTTCCACAGAAAAAATTGGCAGTAAAAATTTGCCGTTTAAACCGGATATAATTGCAAGTATTTATTACCGGTATATTATTTCACCGGATATAATAAATCTGGTAGATGGTAAAATTTTTAATCTGCACCCATCCTTATTGCCCGAATACCGCGGATGCAGCAGCCTGACATGGGCTTTGATAAATGGAGAATCTCAAACCGGATTTTCCTTTCATTATATCGACTGTGGTATTGATACCGGAAACATTTTGTTACAAAAAAAGATACCAATCGAAGATTTTGATACCCAACAAAGCCTTTATTTTAAAGTTATGTTTGAGGCATTAAAATATTTTAACGAGGTGCTTGATAGGGTTATGGCAAATGAGCAAGGAATTCCTCAGTTGAAAGGTGAAACAGGACATTATTATCCCCGGGGATGCCCTTTTAACGGTGTAATAGATATAAACTGGTCCATAGAAATGAAAGAACGATTTATTCGTGCCATGATATACCCTCCTTTACCGGCGGCAAAATTCAACAACCGCGATATTTATCATCTTGACGATTTAAAAAGGAGCGAAAATTGAATATCCTGATATTTATTCCGAATCTCGATAAAACCAAGGTCGGAGGAATTTGGCAATATTCGGTGGCACTTATAAACACCGTTGTGGAGGATAGGGAAAACAGGTATTTTATTTATCTGAATCATCCTGATGATGAAATTTTGGGTATAATTTCTAAATCCGAAAACATGCAACTTGTAAACAATGCTGCCGTACTGCATGTTCCACTAAAGGAAAAGATTAAACGAAAGTTTAGAAAGTATTCAAATAAGTTGTTTGGTAGGCAGGCGCCCCCAATTTCCGCACTTGATCTTATATGCGAAGAATTTGAAATTGATATTGTTCATTGTCCTTATCAATTTTTACCCAATACCTCAAAGACTAAAAGAATAGTTACCCTGCACGATGTTCAGGAAATTCATTTACCAGAATTTTTCACAGCCGAGGACCGCCTTTACAGGGCCGACGTTCATTTGCAATTGGTGCGAAGTGCCGATTGCGTGCTGGTGAGTTACAATCATGTAAAAAACGACTTGCTGAAATATTTTAATGCCGACCCCGATACGATAAGGGTGGTATTACTCGATATGAAAAATCTTTGGATTGAAAGAGCAGTTGAAAAAGCTCCTGCCTGTTATCCGCAATTTCCTTTTCTTTTATACCCGGCCAATGTATGGATGCATAAAAATCACCTGGGTTTGGGTAAGGCGGTTCTATATGTTCGAAATACTTTTAATGTGGAAATTAGAATTGTTTGCACCGGTGGTAATAAGGAACCCTGGTTTCAAACTGTTGCCACATACCTTCAGGAAAATAACCTGGAAGATAATTTCATTTTTACAGGTTCGGTAACCGAAGGCGAGTTGCTTTGGTATTATAAACATTGCCGGGCAGTGGTGGTGCCAACCCTGTATGAAGCAGGTAGTTTCCCATTGGTGGAAAGTATCCTCCTGCAAGTTCCCGTAATATGTTCTAATGTAACTTCATTACCTGAAACCATTGGAGATCTGAAATTTCTATTTAATCCTACAGATACAAGGGATATGGGGAGTAGTTTACATAGGATTTGGACAGATGATTCTTTTCTTGAAGAAAGCCGGGCAAATACGGTAATTCAAACTCCGAAAATTACTTCCACCGGGGCCCTTAAAATTCTAAAAGAAACCTATAAAAATATAATGAAATAAGCCGGAGAATGAATTTCCTAAAAAAAGTGGCCCGAAAAATTGTTCGGATGGGCGATGCCCGGTTCGACCATAATATTAAGGGTAATCGCATTTCAATTCATAATAAGGGAAAATTCAGAGAGGTCGTCCTGGATATCGAAGGAAACGACATTGAAATTTCAATTGGTACAAATACCCTGTTGCATGGCACCCTAATTTTTGTTAGAGGGAATAATCAAAAAATTTCCATCGGAGAAAATTGCTATTTTGGAAAAGGAGAGCTTTGGATAGAAGATGACGGAGGCTCTATTTTATTGCAGGACTTTTGCACCGTACAAAGTGGCCATTTTGCAGTAACCGAAGGTAGTAGTATATCTCTGGGCAGAGATTGTATGTTGGCACATGATATTGAGATCAGAACCGGGGATTCTCATAGTATTATTGATTTGGAAAGTGGAAACAGAATGAATATTGCCGCACCGGTTATCCTGGAAGAACATGTGTGGGTAGGAGCGCACTCTCGTATTTTGAAAGGCGTTAAACTAGGCAGCCATTCCATCATTGGAACATCTTCTGTTGTTTCATCGGCTGTCCCTCCTAATTCTATTGCAGCCGGAATGCCGGCTAAAGTGATCCGCACCGGAGTAACCTGGACGCGGGAAAGAAACTAAGATCCTGAAGCCAAAGATTTCGATAGTCATTCCTTCGTATAACCAGGGGCGTTATATCGATCAGACGATCAATTCTGTCCTTGATCAGCGGTACCCCAACCTCGAGTTAATTATCATGGATGGTGGTAGTACCGATGAAACGCTTAATGTAATAAAGAAGTATGAACCCCATTTGCATTATTGGGAATCCGCAAAAGATAAAGGTCAAACCGATGCCATCAACAAGGGCTTCCTGCATTGCACAGGTCAAATCTTTAACTGGTTAAACAGCGATGATTACTTTGAATCCGGCGCGCTAAATAAGGTTGCAGAAGCATTTGAAGACCCCTCCGTTAAAGTGGTTGCCGGAACCGAACAGGCATTTGAAGATGATAATCCGGCGAAAACCATCTTCCATCCGGGAACCGTATTGAAAGAAGATTGGTATAATACCCTGCGGGTTGGCATTTATACCCAGCCTTGCAGTTTTATGCGAATGGAGGAAGCAAAAACCTGCTTTCCACTTTGTACGTCACTCAGGTATGTAATGGATAGGGAATTGTGGTGGAAATTCCTGATGCAGAACGGCCAGGATGGAGTGAAAAAATTGGATAGCCGGCTTTCTCATTTCCGGTTACACTCAAATTCCAAATCGGTGGGTGAACAATCGTTTTTTGAGAAAGAATACGACAGGCTGAAACGCGGGCTTTTTGAACAACTGGAAGCACCCGGTTTCTTTTACTCTCCACTTTGTAAAGAGAGTTCCAATCCGGGCATCTATTGGCCTGTAGCTGCTTCCGACCAGAAGGGTATCCTAAGTGCTTTTGCTGCATATTATGCGGAAAGGGCCTATGTAAATGATCAATTGGAAGTTACCGCTTCATTCATCGGTTACCTCAAAAAGAATAAACCAGGAAGACTCAGCGCCTCAGAAATGAAAATGTGGTTTCTTTCTGAAGTGCTTCCCCATTCGTTGGTACATGGTTTAAAAAGACTTAGGAATCGCAATTGAGAATTGCATATATCACATACGAATACCCGCCCGAAATTGAAAATGGCGGAATTGCCACCTATACCAAACAGATTTCTCAAATCATCCACAAGCTGGGACATGAAGTTTCTGTTTTTTGTGCTACCTCAGGTAATTCCAGTGTAAAAATTGAAAACGGAGCCGTCATATTTAGATGCCAAACGGAGAGTGTAGAAAAGTTTGCAGACGATGTTTTGCCAATTTTTTCTGCTGCACATCTGCAAAATCCATTTGACCTTTTTGAATCTCCGGAAATTCATGCGCACGGACTGGAAATAAAGAAGAAGTTCCCCCAACTACCCTTAATTGTCCGCCTTCACATGGCCAGCTTCATTCAGCAAAAATTGTTGAGGGCATACATTTCTTTATTTACAAAATTCAGGTTTTGGCTGGGGAACCTTCGGCATGGTAAATGGAGGTTTCTGGATGATTATAATTATAAAATGGACCCCGAATATCGATTTACCAGTTTGGCAGAAGGAATTACGTCTCCCTCTCTGGACCAAAAACGATTAATCTGTGAAAGTTGGGGTATCCCTCCTGAGAAAATTGAAACTATTCCCAATCCATTTGACCCCGGGGAGGTGTATCTCAATATCCCGGTAAGAAAAAAAATTGAAAATCTGGTTTGCTTCATTGGTAAATTGAATACGCATAAAGGGATGGTATCTCTTGCAAAAGCCATTCCCCTTGTTTTAAAACGCCATCCCGATACTCGCTTTTTATTAATTGGGAAAGATTCCTTCTTTTTTGCGGAACGAATGATGATGTCAGATTTTATCCGGAAAACAGTTGGAAGAAATATGAATCGGGTTACCATTATGGATTCGGTACCTCATAACGAGATTCCTGAAATTTTGAAAGATACATCCCTTTGTGTGTTCCCGAGTTTATGGGAAGCATTTGGGCTGGTTTGCCTGGAGGCCATGAGTGCAGGACGTATGGTGATTGGCAGTAAGAATGGAGGTATGTCTGAGATACTTTCCGGAGATGCCGGCATGTTGATTGACCCGGAAAATTATCGGGAAATAGCAACCCAGATTTGCCGGGGAATTGAGAATGAAGACCTTCGTTACGAATTGGGAGAACGGGGAAGGGCAAAAGCCCAAAATAATTATTCCAGTCATATTATTGGCCCGGCAATGGAATCCTATTATCAAAAAATTATTCGAGGTGGAACCCAGGCAACCGGTTAATGTTTTTCATTTTCATAATGGAAGAGGGGGGGGCGTGTGGTCGGTCATTAAGAATTTAATTACCTATTCTGATAATCCTCTTATTAAGAATCATGTAGTACACTATTTGGCAATTGGCCAAACCGGCAATTTCCATTTTTCAGAACTGCCTCCCTCAATTGTTCAGATGGAGCTGCGATATTCCCCCCAAGATAATTTTTATACTACCTGCAACCGTTTGGCAGCTACCCTTTTCGGGCCTGCGGACATTATAGTAGCCCATAATTGGATGGAATTGGGAATGGCTTCCCATCTTGGATTGCCCAATCCGGTGATATATTATGCACACGGCGATTATGATTATTATTACCAGCTTGCACAAAAACACCGGGGAGTTATTGATGAAGTGGTTGTGATAGCCGCATCGATTAAGGAAAAAATGGGATCATATTTAATGGATTTCAACATTCCTGTAAATTATATACGGTTCCCCGTACCCGAAGTAGGTTTTCGAAAAGAAAAATTGCCTGGGTCTGTTTTGTTTGTGGGCAGATTGGAAGAGGGAAAGGGGTATCCGGTGTTGATTGACGTGGCAAGGCAGGCAGCGGCTAAACATATTCTCCTTCATTGGTATATTGTTGGTGAAGGGGAGGTGAATTGGTTGAACTCGCATCCCTGGCCGGAAGAAGTGCCTCATACACATTTTGGAGCCTTGCCCAATAACAGTGTGTTGGAACTAATGGCAGAAATGGAGATCATCCTATTGCCAAGCACCCATGAGGGGATGCCAATTGTTATTATTGAAGCCATGAAGGCCGGGGTGATTCCCCTTGTGAGTGATATCCCGGGTGGTATTCAGGAACTGGTGCTGAATGATGAAACGGGATATAAATTACAAAGAGAGGACGTGCCTGGTTTTGTTGAGAAAATATCTTTGCTTCAACGAAAAGAAAAAAGGGACCAGTTGAGTGCCAGGGCAGAAAATTTCGCCACCCGAAATTTTGAACCATATAAAAATACCCTTCAGTTTGAAGAACAGATTTTAGCTTTAGCAAATCGCAAAAAAAGAAACAAGGCTCGAAGAAAGGTTTATGGTAGCCGCTTAGATATGCCCTGGATACCCAATAAACTGGTGCGAATAATTCGAAAAATAAATAAGTAATGTTTAAACCATCTGGCATTACGGGAAAATTATTTGGAAAATACCTGCGAATGGGAAACCATCCCGCCAAGATCAGGATTCAAAATAAAATGGGGAAACATTGCTTTCCAAATGGAATTCTGTTTGAAGATGAGCATAGAATCCAATTTCAATTATTACCCAACGACTGGATTACCCGGGTATTTTTAAAAAGTGGAAATTATGAAGCGGATTCTGTGAAGTTGGCCAAGCAGATAATGAATAACGGAGGAATTATGTTGGATGTGGGCGCCAATTTCGGGTTATTTTCCTGCCAGGTTGCCGGTACCTGCCCCGAGGCTACCCTATATGCAATTGAACCCAATTTGAAAGTGTTACCTCAATTGCTGCGGCATATTTCCCTCAACCGGCTCGATGGCAGGGTAAAGGTTATCCAATCGGCTGCTTCAGGAAAATTTGAATTGGTAAGTTTGGTTCAGCCGGTTTCCAATAATTTGGGAACAACGGCTACCGCTACGGGGTTTGTTAGTGGGCTTGCAGTTCCCGGTATCCCCTTAAATTTTTTATTGGAAAGGGAAAAATTGCCTTCCGTTAAGTTAATAAAAATGGATGTGGAAGGGTATGAGTTTGAAGTGTTGAAGAACTTTCCATTTTCAGATTTCAATATTGAGAATCTGATTATCGAGTACAACCGGCTTGGGTCGCTAACGCTTGTTGAATGGATTGGATTTTTTAAAAGGCATGGTTTTGAAGCCAGGGATGTATTGGGTCATATTATACATGGCGATGAAATGGAATTGCCGGATCATAATATCTGGTTTGTAAATTCAAAAATTGTATCTGCGCCTTGAGTTCCCCGGCTGTTAGTGTTTTGATGACCTGTTATAATCGGCAAAAGTTTATTGAAGAGGCAATATCCAGCGTTTTAGATTCCGATTTCCCGGATTTCGAATTGATTATATCAGATGATGGTTCAACTGATGAATCCCTTGCTATTGCAGGTAGATATGCTGAGACGGATAAAAGAGTTATTGTTTCCAGAAATTCTCAAAACCTGGGCGATTATCCAAACAGAAACAAGGCGGCATCCATAGCACGGGGAGAATTTATTATGTTTTGCGATTCAGATGATAAGTTTTTCCCTTCCACAATTTCTTATTGCGTTGAAGCGATGCGTCGTTTCCCCCAGGCAGGGATTGGAATGTATTATGCAGGGAAAGACAGGGGTGATAAACCCGTTATTGTTAAATCGGTTGATGCGTGCCGGCAACATTTTTTTGAAGCTCCCTTTTTAACAATTGGCCCGGGGGGTACCATCCTGCGGAAGACTTTTTTTGATTCCATTCACGGTTACCCGGTTAAATATGGTCCGGCCAACGACATGTATTTCAATTTGAAGGCAGCCTCTCAATCTGATATTTTATTGCTTCCCTGGTTGTTTTTGTTTTACCGGATACATGATAGTCAGGAACAGAATAACCTGGATTCTTATAAAGTAAATAATTTCAGGTACCTGAGAGATGCCATTAAAGAGTTGAACCTGCCGCTTAATCCGGAAGAAACGAAATATGTGACGAATAAAAACCGCCGTCGCTTTATTTCAAACTTTTTACGAACTATTTTCTTTCAAAGACGGCCTGCGAAGGCTTTTGAGATCTTGCGAAAATCCGGGTTTCAAATGAGGGATCTTTTTTACGGAATTTTCCACACCTGAGTTTGAAAATTATTTTATCTACGTATTCCTTTTTCCCATTCGACTTTGGGGGATCAGAAGTATATGTTTTGGGTCTGGCTCAATATTTACAGGAAGCCGGACATGACGTAACAGTATATGCTGCCGTTCCTAGTGATGCGGCAGACCGGTATGGAGAATACTATGAAGATAACCATATCAGGGCAACTCACTATGTCTGGAATGATATTAAAGTGGTGGGAATCCATTCGAAGTTTTCTACCCGGGAGGAAATTTATACTAAAACGAGAGCCGAATTAATTCCAAGCCTTATTGCCCTTTTGAGAAAGGGGGAGGGGGGCATCGATTTATTGCATATTCATGCAAATACACTGCTTAACGGAACTAATTTTATTGCAGCCGCCAAACTGGTGTTTGGCAATGTAAAGGTTGTAACCAGTTACCACCTTCCCCTCAATTGTGTGAAGAGTGACCTGCTTTATGACGGGAAAATTCGGGCATGTAATGTAAAAGTGGATACCGGAATTTGCACTTCCTGCTTTATTGCATCAAATACGGTTTTGCCACACGGTCTGTCTGATTGGATTCAAAAAATTTTACCCCGGAGTTATTTCCCTTCTTTGCCCACGGCTTTTAATTTGCGTTATTTAGTTAGTGGATTCATTTCTAACTTTTCTACACTGAAATCGGAAACCGATCATTGGGTGCTGTATTCAAATGAAGTGAAAGAAATTTTGATGAATAATGGAGTTTCTGGATCTTCCATTTCCATGATACGGCATGGCATTAATCCCGTTTTTCCGTCATTTGCCACTGGATATAAGGAAAATGAGCCTCTTCAATTTTGCTTTTCCTCCCGGATGTTTGTGTTAAAGGGATTTTTTACTTTATTGACAGCCTGGCTGGGATTGGAAGAAACTAATATACGCCATTTAAACCTGGTTGGAAATATCCCCCCACAATTAACTCACAGAGAAAAATTGTTAATTGAAAAAGCAAAACAGCGGAGAGATATTTCCTGGATTGCGCCCTTGCCACAAGCTGAACTTGCGGGGTTACTGGGAAAGATGCATTGCGTAATTATTCCATCTGAATGTGTGGAAACCGGACCGCTGGTATTTCATGAAGCCATTGCAGCAGGGGCAGATGTAATTGCTTCTAACCTCGGCGGCTGTGCCGAATTGGGCCAATATTATAGAGATAAAACCTCTTTATTTACCCCGGGAAACTCGGATTCGCTTCAATCTGCCATTGAAGATTTTCAATTTAGCAATAAAAGATTGCCGGTACTCGAAGCTAAATCCCATTATCTGCATATATTAGATATCTACCAGTCTTTATTAAACTGACTCTTTTTTCCGTAACCCTATTCCCTTTTCTATGAAGTTTTTTCCAACCCCTAAAAAAAAATGGATTGTCTATTTTGTCATTCTATTTACTTTCTTGCTGGCACTTGAAATTTACCTTCGGTTTTATTGGGGTTTTTGTGATAACGTGCTGATGATGGCAAATGATAAGTACGAGTACATTGCCCAGCCCAACCAGCATCGATTTCGTTTCCGGAACCATATAGATATAAATAGTTATTCACAGCGGTCTGCCGAGCCCGACAGTTCTTCTTTTATTATCCTGGGGTTAGGCGATTCCGTTATTGGCGGAGGAGTGATGGTTGATCAGGACAGCCTGGCTACGGAAAGACTTTCCCGTTCGCTTAGCCTTCATTTAGGAAGAAAAGTTCAGGTATTGAATGTTGGCGCTGGCAGTTGGGGGCCGGATAACTGTTACGCATACGTTAAGGAAAATGGCGATTTTACTGCCAAGATTGCATTTCTTCTGGTAAGTTCTCATGATGCTTTTGATAACATGGATTTTAAACCGGTAATAGATAAAGTAAACCGGTACGAATCAAGTCAGTATAAACTCGCCCTGTGGGAATTATTTAAAAAATACGCATTGCCAAGGTTGAAGGGAAAATTTGGAGTTTTTGAGGCCCCGCCCGGAGCCAAAGGGAAAACTTTTAATTCCGGATTTTTGAACCTGGCTACCTATTTTAAATCGAAAGGAGTACCGTTTTTTATTTTCCTGCACCCGGATCAGGATGAATTAAAGAGCCGGGAATTTAACTATATGGGAAAGGAAATCATCCATTTTTGCGATTCGATGAAAATACCGTTATACCTGCAACCCTTTAATTCCCTGTCCGAAGAAGATTACCGCGGTATTATTCACATGAACAACTCGGGGCAGGAAAAAATGGCTGCGAATCTTTTTCCAATTCTATATCAATACGCCGACAGCCTAATAAAGCATCATGAGTAATCCAATTCATATCCTGCTTGTTATGGATCCCGGGCTTTTGGTGCCACCCAAGGGCTATGGCGGAATTGAACGAATCGTTGATATGATTGCCAGAGCATATCAGAGAAAAGGTCATGTGGTTGATTTATTGGTCACCAAAGGATCAAAAGTGGATGGATGCACTATTTATGGTTATGGTGAAGAGGGATTCCCCCAAACTAAATTCCAACAATTGAAAGGCACATTTTATGTTTGGAATTTTCTTCGCAAGAATGCTTCTAAATATGACCTTATCCACAACTTTGGCAGGCTCGCTTATTTAATTCCTGTACTGAATAACCGATCCAGAAAAATTCAAACGTATCAAAGGGAAATTAATCCGGAGAATATTGTAAAGATTAACCGGTTCCGGAATAAACATTTGCACTTTACCGGATGCAGCGCCAATTTAATTAGCCGTACAGCAAGAGTAGGACATTGGACTGCAGTGCATAATTGTGTGGAGTTCGATTTTTATACCTTACAGAAAAGAATAGATGAGGATGCTCCTTTCTTTTTCCTGGGACGCATTGAACGGGTTAAGGGTTGCCATACGGCAATTGCCGCTGCCAAAGCCACAGGTCAAAAATTGGTAATTGCAGGGAATGTATCTCCGCTTCCGGAGGAAATGGAATACTTTAAAACCGAAATTGAGCCGCATGTTGATGGTGATCAGATATCTTATATAGGGGCGGTTAACGATATACAGAAAAATGAGTGGCTGGGCAAATCGAAGGCTTTGCTTTTTCCTATCGAGTGGAATGAGCCTTTCGGAATTGTTATGCCGGAAGCCATGGCTTGTGGCACCCCGGTTATTGCCTTTGAACATGGATCTGTAAATGAGGTGATTGATGAAGCGGTTACCGGGTTTAAATGTAAACGCTTCGAGGAATTCTGTAACGCCATGCAAAGGATTAATAATATCAACCGGACCGAATGCCGACGGGTTGCAAAGCAGCGGTTTGATGTGAACCAAATTGCTGCTGCTTATTTGGCAATCGGTAAGCCCTATTGATGTCTGGAAAAAAGCGATATCACGAATTTGATTAAAGCAATAAGATGACCTTCCCGATTTTTCGGACATCGCAAAAAATGGTTTGAGGAAAGCTTTTTGAAATACGCCAGATTTACATATCTACTCCAAAATGAAGAAAAGTAAAGAAAAGTTATTAAGGATTACCGGACTTAGCAATGAGGTTTTTGAGATATTCCGATTTGAATGGAATACGTTTTTATTACGCCTGAATTGTAGCGTAAATCCATTTAAACGGAGGAAGATTAAAAAGTTTACCGGGCTCTCCAACCTGAAAGTAAATGTGGGAGCAGGGCCGTTTGGTGAGGCGGGGTGGGTGAATATCGATGTGTTTTATTGTAAGAATATTTCTTTTACATACGATTGCAGAAAAAAACTTCCATTTCGGGACGGCACTGTTTCTAAAATTCGCTGCGAACATGTGCTGGAACACATGGATATACAGTATGAAACTCCACTATTTTTGAAGGAATGCCACCGGGTATTAACAGAAACCGGCGTATTGCGAATTGTTGTTCCGGATATTGAAAAATTTGTTCACGCTTATTATTTGAACGAATGGTCTGCACTTGGCATGCAACAGGCCATATCGCCCAATTGGCAACCGGCTGATATTCTGACGCATACTTTCCGCCAGGGTGGAGAACACAAGTTTGGATATGACTTTTATGTGATGAAACGGGTTTTGGAAGATGCAGGGTTCAAAAAAATTGAACGAATGGAGTTTGGCAGATCATTTGACCCGGAGTTGCAAAAGGATCAAAAAAATCATGAGAAGTATTCCTTGTATGTGGAAGCAATCAAAGCTAATTAAAACCACGAGGTATTAAAATTGTACTTGTTAGCGCCGGACAGCCATCCACCAACCCCAGGTTGGTTAAGGAAGCTGATTTACTGCAAAGAAATGGGCACCAGGTTACCGTTCTATATTGTTTTTATATTGATTGGGCACAAAATGAGGATGAAGAACTGTTGAAGCAGGTGGAGTGGAATTACCTGCAAATTGGCGGTTCTCCAAAGAATCACCCCTTTCAATATTTTATTACCCGATTAAAGTACAGAATATTTAAATGGTTGTATAAATTTCTGGGTAATTCTTTTTTGCTTGCAGAGCGTTCGCAAATCAGGGGTTATGATGAATTGCTGAAGGCTGCCAGAAAAATTAAAGCCGATTGGTATATCGGGCATGGCATTGGCACGATGGCAGTTTGTGTTAATGCAGCAGGAAGCAACCAGGCTAAAGCTGGCTTCGACTATGAAGACTATCACCGGGGGGAAGTAGATCGGAAGGTGAAAGAAGAAATTGACCGGGTTAGATTCCTCGAGGAGAAGTACATTCCCAACCTGCATTATCTTACTTCGGCAAGCCCGATGATTCGTGATGCGGTGAAAAAGGACTTTCCCCGGTTGAGGATTCCGATATGCAGTATATTTAATGTTTTTCCTAAGCCGGCGTTGCCCAATTTTAATCCTTCCAACAGTTCCGGAAAATTGAAATTATTCTGGTTCAGTCAAACCATTGGAAAGGGCAGGGGGTTAGAGCCACTTTTCAAAGCCCTTATCAAATTGAACGATGAAAGGATTTCCCTTTCTCTCGTAGGAAGATTAGATGCTTCTTTTCAAACGGAAGTAGAAGAAACCCGGAATCAAACGCGCAGCACGATCGAAATTTGTGGAATCGTACCGCCTTCCCAATTGCTGCAATTTTCTTCCAATTTTGATGTTGGAATGGCACTGGAGATTGGTTCTCCGGAAAACAGGGAACTTGCTCTCACCAATAAAATATTCACCTACCTCCAGGCGGGGAATGCCATCATTTTATTTAATACAAAAATGCAAAAGCAGTTCAACGAAGAATTACATTGCGGTATAGGGGTGAAGGTGAATGATGTAGAAGAACTTTGCGCAGCGATTTTATTTTATTGCAACAAGGAGCATCTATTAGCCCAAAAACAACAGAATTTAATGCTCGCTGAAAATGTGTTTAATTGGGAAATGGAATCCAAAAAGCTTCTTAATTATTTTAATCAACAAAATTTTGAAAAAGCAGGTTGAAGGAGTTGTTGAGCATATATCCTGTCGCCATGGTTGTGGAAGGGGTTCAAGAAACACGAACCAGTGGAGAGGATATTCCGGTTCGTGAGACACGAACCGGGGCGATAGGAAGTTTTTTCCGAAAGTTAATTAATCACGGCTTTTTCCCGTTTTCGCCTTGGTTCGTGTCTCACGAACCGTGCAGAGGATGACATAAAACTATATGCTGATAGAAAATTTGGACGAAAGAAAATCGCACACCTCTTTAGGGCAAATATACTTTTGGACAGCAACTATCCATAAATGGTATCATTTATTGAAATCAGATGAGAATAAACAATTGATAGTTGATTCTTTGAAATTTTTATCCGATAGGCAATTAATCACGGTATTTGCTTTTGTGATAATGCCTAACCATATTCACCTTATTTGGAAATTAAATAAGTTGAATGGAAAAGAAACACCGAAGGGGAGTTTTCTGAAATTTGCAGCTCATAAACTTTTAGATCAATTAAAACAAGAGGGAAAATTGGATGAATATTCAGTCTTTCATGCAAATAAAAAACATGAAATATGGCAGAGGGATTCATTGGGAGTCGAAATTATTTCGCTTCCTGTGGCAATTCAAAAACTGGATTATATTCATTTTAACCCTGTAAGTGGTAAATGGCAATTAGCGGAAGATGACTTGAAGTATCATTATTCTTCTGCAAGGTATTATGAAGAAGGAGTAGATGAATTTGGGTTTTTAAATAATCTTCTTTCAGTTTTTCATGGAAATTAATTGATGGATAATTCTTTATGTTTTTGATCTGCCCTGCTGTTGTTACCGCCGTGGTTCGTGTGGCAGGATCCATTGCAAGGGATATTCCGATTCGTGAGACACGAACCGGGGCAGTTTGGAAATTGGCATCACAAAAACAGCCTAATTTTTCTCTTTTGGAAAATACATTTAACTGGGAGATAGAATCCCGAATACTGCTTAATTATTTTAGCAGGCAAAATGAAGAATTTAAAGGTTGAAAAAGCTGTTGATCATATATCCGCATTTGCCTCCCTCCAATCTTGCCGGCATGCACCGGCCCAGGCTCTTTGCACTCCATCTGCGTGAATTCGGTTGGGAGCCGGTAATGCTCACGGTTCACGAAAAATTTTATGAGGAGGAACCGGATTTTAACCTGGTAAAACTGATGCCGGAGGGCATCCGAATCGATAAAGTGAGTGCATTTAAGGTTTCCCGCCCCCGAATGGTGGGAGATATTGGATTACGGGCCTTTATTCAATTATATAAGGGGGCGTTCAAATTAATTAAGGAAGAAACAATTGATTTCATTTATATACCTATTCCTTCCTTTTACTGTGCCCTGTTGGGGAGAATGCTTAAAAGGAAAACCGGGATCCCCTATGGTATTGATTATATTGATCCCTGGGTGCATCAGTTCCCCGGAAGCAACAAAATTTTTTCAAGGCATTGGCTTAGCACGCTTATCGCAAAACTATTGGAGCCCATTGCGGTTAAGAATGCCTCCCTGATTACTGGCGTAGCGGAAGGCTATTATTTGCCGGTGTTGGAAAGAAATCCTAAACTAAGAGAAAAAGTAATCCAGGGGGCTATGCCTTATGGGGGCGAAGTTAAAGATCACCAGGCATTGCAGGAGCTTGGGATTAAACCGTATTTATTTCAACCCAATAATAAGTTGCAATTCGTTTACGCAGGAGCGATGTTGCCGAAGGCTTTTGCCCCGCTTAAAGCAATTTGCAAAGCGATTGCTGCCCATAGAGAAGATTTTGAAGATGTGGAATTTCATTTCATTGGTACAGGTAGCCGCACCAACGATCCCAATTCGTTTAATATTAAATCCACGGCACAGGATCATGGATTGTGGGGATCGGTGATATTCGAGTACCCCAAAAGAATTCCCTATATGGATGTATTAGTACACCTTGATTCGGCAAAAGCTGCCTTTGTTTTGGGAAGTACCGAACCCCATTATACCCCCAGCAAGGTATATCAGGCCGTGCTCTCGGGAAAGCCCCTTTTTGCCGTCTTACACAACAAAAGCACCGCCGTTCAGGTTATTCGTGAATCCGGATCGGGGGTAGTGCTTGATTTTGATGGGGAGGCAGCCGTGCCTGAAATTGAAAAACATTTCAACACAAAATTTAAAGAGTTTCGTACATTTTTCAATTCATTTAATCCGGAACAGGTTGATATGAAAAAATTTGATTCTTATTCTGCAAAAAATGTTACCCGTAAGCTGGCCGAACTGCTGAATCGGGCATTAGAAATTAAGAACGGATGAGCCCAATAGTAGTTATTTTACCGGTATATAACGGTAAGCCCTATCTGCAGCTATCCGTGGAAAGTGTACTCCATCAGGATTTTGCTGATTTCGAATTCTTCGTTCTCGACGACTGCTCCACCGATGGGAGTTATGAATACCTTCAGTCCTTATCTGATCCAAGGATCAGGTTATTTAGGAACCCTAAGAACCGGGGATTATTCCCCAACCTGAATTTCCTGATTGAAAAATCGGATGCTCCGTTAATAAAAATATGGAGCCAGGATGATATCATGCATCCAAACTGCCTTGCGGAAGTTGTGGCATTTCACCAGCGGTATCCCAACCTCGGATTTTCCTATTCTAACCGGGATATAATTGACGAAACCGGGAAGATCAGCAAAGTTCCACCTCCTGATCGCACACCGGAGATTATATCCACCTGCCTGCATACTAAAATTGCCTACTTCGTAGGCTCCATTGCAGGGAATATCGCCAACGTTTGCCTGGTGCGTTCTTCGCTTCAGAAATCCGGTTTGTTTGATGAATCAATGAAAATTTCAGGTGACTTTTATATGTGGGTGAAACTTGCCAGATATTTTGATACCGGATTCATCAATAAACCACTTATACAACTCCGGGATCATGCCGGGCAGCTTAGCCGGAAGGAAAGTTATTATGCACACCATGTAGTGGAAGACTTGGTGGTTTATCGTTACCTGGATAGTTATTCCACCGAAGCAGAAAAAAGACTCGGACACGTTTACATGGAACAGCATAAACTTTTATTTTATTATACCATCATGGTAAAAGCCTGTTTTAAGTTCCATTTTAAAGTTGCCCGTAATATTCAAAGTGCATTGGTGGGTTATGCCAATATGAACAAACTTAGAAGAAATTTCATCCTTTTTAAATTGTTTAAGAAAAAGCCCATATCATTAAGCATAAGGCTGTCATGAAGAAACTGGCTGTCATTACCACCCATCCCATTCAGTATAATGCACCCTTGTTTGAACTGTTGGCAAAAAGGGGTAAGCTGGATGTGAAGGTGTTTTATACCTGGGGGAGTGATGTGTTGGAGTCGAAGTATGATCCTGGTTTTCAACGGGAGGTAGCCTGGGATATTCCGTTGTTGGAAGGGTATGACTATACTTTTGTAAACAATGTTGCAAAACAGCGGGGATCTCATCATTTTTTTGGTATTGACAACCCCACCCTTTGTTCGGAAATCTCAGCATGGGATGCGGATGCTGTTTTGGTTTTCGGGTGGTCGTTTAAAAGCCATCTAAAAGCCATTCGTTTTTTTTATAAAAAGAAAAAGCTTCTATTTCGGGGCGATTCTACTTTTGTTGCCGCTCAGCCCTGGTTTAAATCCCTGATCCGGCAGCAGTTTTTGAAATTTGTATATCGCCATGTAGATATCTGTTTATATGTAGGTACGAATAACCGAAACTATTACAAGCGATGCAGGGTTGTTGATACCAAATTGCTGTTTGCTCCACATGCCGTAGATAATGACCGGTTTTACGATTGCGATGGTAACTACCAATTGAAGGCTGATAAATGGAAGGCAGAGTTGGGGATTGAGCCAGAGGCCGTCACTTTGCTATTTGCCGGAAAACTTACGAAGGATAAAAATGCGCAACTTCTGATTGATACACTTCCCCTGCTTTCCGGAACTCATTTTCCGGTTCATTTAATCATTGTTGGAAATGGAGAATTTGAAACGAGTTTAAAATCAATGGCCGCCGGGAATACGCATATTCACTTCGTCCCTTTCCAAAACCAGGCTATGATGCCAGTGGTGTACCGGCTGGGTGATATTTTTGTGATGCCAACCCTAACTTCAGATACCTGGGGCCTCGCCATTAATGAAGCCATGGCATCGGGGAGAGCCGTTGTGGTAAGCAATAGGTGTGGTGCCGCGGTTGATTTGGTAAAGGAGGGGAAAAATGGTTTTGTATTTAATAGTACAGATCCGGTTGATTTCAGGAATAAAATTTTGATCCTTTGCCAGGATAAGAATTTATGTTTAAATATGGGGGCAATTTCCGGAGAGATGATAAAGAAATGGAGTCTTCTCCAGGTTGCTGAAGCCATTGAAAACGCTGTGAATATTGGATAAGGTATTGACAATATCGGGGCAATCGAGGATAAAATTTGATGGGGCAGCCCAGGCATTCCTCTTACTCTTGTTGTTTGGCCAACTCTTTTTTAATAATGGAATTTACCTGTTTATTGGGGCCCTTATCTTCTGGTCCATTTTTATAAACCTCCAACAACCCTATAAACCTTCGGTTTTTACCATTATTTTCCTGTATCACTTTATGCAGATATCGGCCGGGATCTGGTTAAGTAATTATTTAGGAAAACCGATCGATTTTCGTTCCCCTCATGCCGCCGATGCAATTGTGTTTTCCTTTATTGGCCTGATATTTTTGTTCCTTCCCATCATATATTATCAAAATAAAATCCCGGTATTTACATTTGAAATATTAAAGAAATACGCCGACCGGTTATCGCTTAAAAAAACATTAAATGCATATATAATAGCATTTTTTGTGGCCAATGCACTGGGTGGTGTCGCCCTTTCTTTTGGCGGGTTCGCTCAAATCATTATAAGCCTGATTAAGGTGAAATGGTTTTTCTTCCTGCTGTTTGGGTTCCAGGTGATCTTAAAAAAAAGAATGTGGACGCAATTTCTGGTCATTATTGGCGTGGAGTTTTTGATGGGGTTGCTCAGTTTCTTTTCCGATTTTAAAACGGTATTCTTCTACATTGCATTTTTGTTTATATGCTTATTAGTAAAAGTGAATTTGAAACAACTGATTTTTGCAATTGTTATGATTGTAATAGCCTTTTTCCTTGGAATTAAATGGACCAGTATTAAGGGAGAGTATCGAAAATTTCTGAATCAGGGCTC
>Ga0116193_1000646_pt1 | contig 32104 bp, 34 predicted proteins | sample AD_UKC115_MetaG_FD_89892 | JGI IMG/M metagenome (GOLD analysis project Ga0116193, IMG submission 89892) | Active sludge microbial communities of municipal wastewater-treating anaerobic digesters from Hong Kong - AD_UKC115_MetaG | ecosystem: Engineered > Bioreactor > Anaerobic > Digestate... | reverse complement strand
GGCGATACGAGTACCTTCTCTATGATTTCGATAATTTTGTATCCCTCAGAGATCAGCCGCGCGTGCGTAGTCTGCTAACACTATATAATAATATAGAAATGTAGGGAACGACCCCTGTGTCGTTCCGAATCAGCCGAATTATAACCTATCCATTAGGGGCCTGTCCCCGTTTTTTCCGTGTCTATTAATAATCACCGTTAGCGTCAAAAAATCAGAATCAATCCATTCAGAATCCATCTTATCCGCGTCTATCGCCCCCCAATTCCCCCGTTTATATCAGCGTCGTTCAGCGTCAGTCAGCGTAAATCAGCGTCAAAAGTCCCTACCTGTGTAAATCCAAGATATTTCCCGTCATCCGTGTCAAACGTTCCTTTTATCCAAACAGACGGTGCTGTACGATGGTTTGGGCTCGCCGTGGCCCAACCGCCACAATGGCAGACGGCACGCCACAGAGTTCCTCGACTTTGGCTACGTAGCGGCGGGCATTTTCCGGCAGGTCTTCCAGCCGGGTCACCCCGCTGATGTCCTCCTGCCAGCCGGGCAATTCTATATATTCCGGATTACAGTTGGCCAGAACCTCGCTATTTTCCGGAAATTCGTTAAGCAGCTGCCCTTTATAATGGTAGGCGACGCAGATATTTATGCGCGGGAAAGTATCGAGAACATCCAGCTTGGTAATGGCCAGGTCGGTAAGGCCGTTTACTCGCGCCGCATAGCGAAGTACTACAGCATCCAACCAGCCACAGCGCCGGGGACGGCCAGTGGTGGTGCCGAACTCTGCGCCCCTTTGGCGCAGCAGCTCCCCGGTAGCATCGTTCAGTTCGGTAGGAAAGGGCCCCTCTCCTACCCGGGTGGTATAGGCCTTGGCTACACCCAGCACCCGATTTATATACGTAGGCCCAATCCCGGTCCCCACACAGGCCCCACCAGCGGTAGGATGAGACGAGGTAACAAAGGGATAGGTACCATGGTCTATATCCAAAAGAGTACCCTGAGCTCCTTCAAAGAGCACCTTTTTTCCTTCCCGAATGCAATTGTATACGAGCAGGGAAGCATCCGCCAGGTAGGGTTTCAAAAGTCCGACCTGATCCATAAGTTGATCTAGAAGAAGCCGGTAATCAAAGCCTTCCTCCTGGTAGATTTCCTCAATAATCCGGTTTTTAAAGGCAACCTGAGCCTTAAACCGCTCCACAAAAGCAGCCGGTTCATCTACCAGATCGCCAATCCGAAAGCCCACCCGGTTAATTTTATCCGCATAGGTAGGCCCGATTCCCCTCCGGGTAGTGCCAATGTTGGCGGTACGGTCCTCAAGTTCATCTATTTTCTTGTGATAAGGCATCACCAGGGGAGCCCGCTTACTGATGCGCAGGTTACTGGTGTCGATGCCCCGCTTTTTCAGCCCGTCAAGTTCCTCCAGCATATTTTCCATGTCTACAGCCACACCATTACCTACTAAACAAAGGGTGCGAGGATAGAGTATCCCTGAAGGAATCAGGTGCAACATAAAAACCTCTTCATTGACCTCTACGGTGTGCCCGGCATTGCTTCCACCCTGGTACCGCACTACACAATCGGCCTTCTCGGCCAGGAAGTCGGTAATTTTACCTTTTCCTTCGTCGCCCCACTGGGCTCCTACCAATACTACCGCTGACATCATTGCACCCCCCGAATCAAAATGAAGAAGATGGCCTGATTACCAATAATAGCTGGTTTTTAACGGCACACTAATGGTAACAGAGGGAAAATGGCGTGTCAACCGAAGCAACGCTCTATTCAGCACAGCTCTGCAGGTTCGCTGCCCAACTGGGCAGCGGCTTTACAGACAGTTTGGCGATGGTCAGCCCAAAAACCTCAACAGACAGCCGGGAAGAAGTGGGGCCAGGCTTCGTCGACACTTTGAATGGGGATAATTTGCAGGCCGGCGCTATCAGCGGGAATATCCGCCAGGTTGCCGGCGGGGACCAGCAGCTTTTTAATCCCGGCTCGGCGTGCTCCATAAATCTTTTCGTAGAGAGCCCCCACTGGTTTTACCCGTCCCTGCAAGGATAGTTCTCCGGTTATGGCCACGTCCTGGCGGGCCGGCCAACCTTTTAAGGCGCTTAATATGGCCAGATAGATGGCGGCTCCGGCAGAAGGTCCATCTACTCTACCTCCACCTACCACGTTAATATGCAGGTCATAATGAGCCAGGTTTTCTCCGAACTGCTGACGCAAAACGCTGGCCGCATTGAAAACTGAGTCCCGGGTCATGGAACCGGCGGTATCATTAAAGCGGATACTTCCTTTTCCCGGGGTTTCCGCTGGGAAAACCACGGCCTCCAGTTCAATTAAGGCCCCTTGGTAGCCATAGGCCCCGACAGCAAAAAGCCTCCCGACTTCCTTTTCCGGTGAGGCCTTGCTGATTAGGCAGGGGGTTAGCCTGCTATTTTGCACGGCGGCAAATACATGCCTGGTTTCCACCTGTATTTTTTCGCTACGGCCGTGCTGTTCGTTCAGGGCCATGGCAAAGGCTTCCACCAGTATTTTATTGGCCCCGCGTCCTTCACTGGTAAAATCAGCTATAATATCTTCCACCCCTGCCGCGATATTTATGTTAAGTTTATGCGCCGACAGGTGCACAATCTCCCGGATGTGCTCGGCCGACAGGGGTTCAAAATAGACTTCCATGCAGCGGGAGCGGAAGGCCGGGCTGATATCCTCGCGCGGCCTGGTAGTGGCACCGATAAGGATAAAGTCGGCCGGTACGCCCTGTTCAAACATCTGCTTGATATAGCGCGGAATCCTCTGGTCATGGGGGTCGTAATAGGACGATTCGAAGAATACCCGTTTGTCTTCCATGACTTTCAACAACTTGTTTTGCAAGTAGGGATCCATATCCCCGATTTCGTCAATGAAGAGAATCCCCCCATGGGCTTCGGACACCAGCCCCAGTTTGGGTTCTGGTATGCCTTCTTCCGCCAATTCCTTGCGAGCCCCCTGGTAAATAGGATCATGTACCGATCCCAGCAAAGGGTTGGTGGCCTCACGGGGATCCCAGCGCAGGGTGGTACCATCAACCTCTATAAAAGGAGCCTCCGGGCTGAAGACGCTTCCGGGGCGGTTTTTAATGATTTCCAGGGCCAGGCGGGCACAGGTGGTTTTTCCCACTCCGGGAGGGCCATAAAAAAGAATATGCTGGGGATAAGGACTGCTCAGTTTGGCAAGAAGTGATTTTATAGCCTTTTCCTGGCCAATAACTTCACTTAGATTGGCCGGCCTCAGTACCTCCAGCGCAGAACGTCTGAGGCGGTTGTGCTCCATTTTAGTCAGGTACCCCAAACGCTTTAAGGTCTGCGCATTTTCGGTGGTGTTTTTCTGTTCCCGGGCTATTTCCAGCTTGATATCTCGTATGTATTCGTTATATTTCTGGTTCATCTTGGCCTGAATAAGCTGCTGTAGTTCCTCCTCGGCCTGGCGGCGGGCCAGACATTCTATCAGCAGTCCTTCCAGTTCTGCTACTGCCGGCTCCAGGTCCCTACCGGACAGCTCGCCGATGGCTGGATTGCCCCTCAGAATGCGCTGCAAGCCTATCACCCGATCAGGTAATTCCTCAGAGCCAAGTAAATCCACGGCATCTACTTTGCTCGCTCTCAGGATTAAGCCTTTGGCACCATAGAGGCGCTTAAGGCGATGGTAAACAGCTTCCACCCGCCAGTAGAGCCGGTCAGTTCGTAGAGGTTTTGCGTCTTTTACGTGTATTTGCTTTATCTGGTACTGCTTCACATTGTCCTCCTAGGCCTTTTCCGCTTCCACCTTAACAGTTACTTCCGCCTGTACCGCGGGATATATTTTCAGTTTAACCGGATATTCCCCCAGGTGTTTAATGGGATCTCCCAGTTCAACTTTTTTCTTGTCAATTTTTATGCCATGCTGATTTTGAATCGCCTCCGCTATTTCCCGGGAAGTAATTGCCCCGAATAGTTTATCTGCTCCTCCGGCCCTAGCTTGAATAATTATGGTTTTTCCATCCAGTTTATCTTTCAGGGTCTGGGCCTGCGCCATTTCCCGATCTTTTTGCTTTTCCTGCCGTTCTTTCTTTTCCTGGGTCTCCTTCATTTTCCCGCTGGTTGCCTCCTCCGCCAGACCCCGGGGAATAAGATAGTTGCGAGCATAGCCATCGGCTACTTCCTTGATTTCTCCTGCTTTGCCCAGGTTTTTGATGTCTTCGGTAAGTATAACCTTCATAAGTTACTCCTCCTTTTGTATGCGTAGCCGCCGGTAATCCAGCAGGGCATCAAACAAGCCCATCACGCTAAAAAAGATAACGGCCGAAGGGATAAAGACCACACTTAAAATGATCAACGCCGCTCCCAACCATTTGCGAGTACTTTCCCAGCTTCTGCGCAACTGGTAGATAACAGCGGCCACACCATAATACATGGAAATGACCGTCATAACCACCAGAAGATTGGTTCCACTATAATATACCCAAAGTAAGCGGTCTTTTCCCCCCAGGCACAGGGCCAGACCGAAAATAAAGACCCAAACCAATTGCCAGGGCATAACCTCTTCCGAATAGGGCTTTCTTATTAGACGGCTGGTGCCACTCCTTTTGCTCCAAAACGCCCCCAAAAGCAACATGAAAAATACTGCCAGGATTGCCTGCAGATAGAAGATGGCCGGCAGATTTCTTATTATCAGCTGGGAAAAATGTTGAAAACTTTTGTCCAGGTCTTCCCGGGAAAAACCTCGTTCCTCATATTTTTCCAGTGCGCCCGATTCTTCATAAATCTCCAGGGTTTCTTCATAAGCTTGATTAAGCTGCCGTTCCATCTCCCCGGTACCAATCTGGCCGCTTCCCAGATAGACGATCCCCAAAAACAGGGAAACGCCGATAACCGCTACCAGCATGCCCCACTTTTGCACCTGGTAGTAGTCCTGCCCGCGATTGGCCAACCAACCCATAACCATGGCAGCTGCACCAAAAAAAGTCATCTCCAGCAGCAGAAACTGCAGTGCCTGCAGCACCACAGCTCCACCCAGCACACCCAGGCCAAATAAGGTAATGATATTAATCAGGTAGAGAAGCAAGAGCTTTTTCTTATGCAAATAGACTCCCGCAGCTACCAGAGTGGCTCCCCACAAAATGGCCAGTGGCAAAACCAAGCCAGGCATAAAGCCTATTAATACAATGGAAAGGGTGCTTATTATTAAGAATGAATGGAAGACAGGCAAGGGATCACCTCTTTACCTTTTCAAGGTAAAACTTCAGCTCGTTCAGGTTATTAGACCATTCATCCTCTGGAGGGGTTTCATCGATGCTGACCTGTAGCTTGCTTTTGATTTTCATATCCAGAGCCAGAAAGTTTATGCCTACCCGTCTGGCCAGCAGATAGCAAATTATGATAATCGATGCCAGGGCGTCACTGATGGGCTCACTGCCACTACGCAACAGGGCTTTAAAAAGTCTGGCTACACCATCCAGTAGTTCTGCCTTTAACCATTCCACCATTTTCAGGTTCTTGGCCACGTCCAGTTCACGGTTTTTCCCGTTCAAAGCCAGCGACACCTCCCTCTTCCCTGTTCGGCAAGAAGGCCGGGTTCTCCTTCCTTCCAGATTACAACAAAAGAAGCCCTCATTGCTGAGGGCTAGCATTTATTTCCTATTCAGATGTGTAAGGCAGTAGTGCCATAGTCCGTGCCCGCTTTATCGCTGTCGTCAACTGGCGTTGGTGATGGGCACAATTTCCGGTAATACGACGGGGTAGAATCTTGCCCCTTTCAGTAATATACCGGCGCAGCTTTCCAACTTCCTTGTACTCTATGTGTTCAATTTTGTCAGCGCAGAAATTACACTGGCGCCTTTTTTTCCTTCGTTCTTTTTTCAACAACCTTCCCTCCTGTCTAGAAAGGTATTTCGTCTTCCTCGTCCTGATTATTAATCAGGTCGATATTATCCCCATCTACTTCCCGGCCCAGGTCACTCCATTCATCCTGGTGGGGCGTCCCCTGACCCCCGCTGGCACCTGACGGTCCTGCTCCCGCTTTGTCAAGGAAGCGAACGTCATCAGCAACGACTTCAGCCACCCGGCGCTTTTGTCCATCTTGTGTCTCATAGGATCTGATCTGCAAGCGCCCTTCGACTGCTGCCAGCCGGCCTTTGCCCAGATAAGTAGCGCAATTTTCTGCCAAGCCGCGCCAGACCACGATATCAATAAAATCCGTTTGATCGCGGTTAAACTTACGGCCGACAGCCAGGGTAAAGTTACAGACTGCTGTTCCCTGGGGAGTGTATTTTAGTTCGGGATCTTGTGCCAGCCTCCCAATTAGAATAACTCTGTTCAGCATTGGCTCTCCCCCCACCTTTTTCGCCTGGTGCTATTTTTCGTCCAGGCGAATGATAATATGGCGCAAAAATCGGTCCGAGATTTTGATGATCCTGTCCAACTCCTGGACAGTCTCCGACTCACCCTTGAAATTCCACACCGAGTAAATCCCCTCGGTATACTTTTCAATGGGGTAAGCCATGCGCTTTTTCCCCCAGCCCTCCAGCTCATTAAGGAATTCACCGCCAAAGTCGGCAATAATCTTTTGCAGCCTTTCTTTGCTCTCAGTGATTTCTTCTTCAGAAAGGTCAGGCTTGAGGATAAACATCATCTCGTACTCACGCATTGCTACACCTCCTCCCTTTGGACTAACCCGAAAAAGCACGGGTAAAGGCTCCGATCTAACGACCGGAGCAGGGACTGCAAAAATTATATCAGTATTGTCTGGCTGATGCAAGAAATCAGCCCAAAAGGAAATCAACTTTAAAGGAGCCCCTTTAGCAGGAGGCTTTCCAGTTCAGATACCGGTTTCTCGATAATGTAAGTATCATTAAAAAGTGCCTTGAGAATGGCTATACGTTCTTGGGTTTCCTTGAACCCAATAATGCAAAAACGTTCCTTGGGTGACATTGACTTAACCGTAACCAGGTCCCCCGACCGAAAAACATTGTCAGCAACAACTTTCAGCCGCATAACCTTCGCTCCTTTCCCGGGGCCTTCTACATTAATCTATGCAAACCACCGGAAAAGAGTAAACACGGGAGATTATTCCTCTACCCGCACCATACGCTTTTCAAACTGCATCCGGGGCAGCATTACCACCCGCCCACAACCCTGGCATTTAATTTTGATATCTGCTCCCATGCGGATGACTTCCCAATTAAAACTTCCGCAGGGATGTTGTTTTTTCATTCTTACAATATCACCCAGTTTAAACTGTTTGCGCTCCAAAATTCTCCCCCTGTCTATTCCCTGTCTACTCCCTCTTTATTCCCTAACTACCCGGATACGTCCGTTCCCTTCGCCAACCGCCCTCCCCACGAGGAAGCAGGGACTGTTTCTCCTTTCCATTGCCTTAACAAGATCCCCGGCCCGTTCCTCAGCCACCGCTATAAGCAGGCCCCCGGCTGTTTCCGGGGTGAAAAGCAGGTCCCCCATGATACCATCAATATCATCGGCAAAGTCAACTGTACCAGCCAGGTAATCTCGATTCTTATAGGTCCCAGCGGGGATCAGTCCCATATGGGTATACTCCAAAGCCGCCGGCATAAAACGGAGTTCCCGGGTGTAAACCTCTACATCAATATGGCTGGAATCGGCCATTTCGTAAAGATGGCCCAGCAGGCCAAACCCGGTGATATCCGTAGCTGCTCGGATTCCTACTTCCTGCATGGCTTCTGCGGCATCTTTGTTTAAGGTGGACATCCAGTGGACGGCCTCCAGGTAAACTTCCGGGGTGGTCATTTCCGCCTTGATGCTGGTATTGATTATTCCGCTCCCCAACGGTTTGGTTAAGAAAAACAAGTCTCCCGGCCGGGCCGCACTGTTGCGAATAACCTGGTCGGGATGGACAATACCGGTTACCGCCAAGCCGTATTTGGGTTCATTGTCATCGACGGTGTGCCCCCCTACCAGCAAGGCACCAGCCTCTTTAATTTTGGAGAGTCCCCCGGCCAGGATGGCCCCCAGAACCTCCATATCCCCACACTCCGGGAAGCATACCATGTTCATGGCTAAAAGCGGCTTTCCCCCCATGGAATAGACGTCATTCAGTGAGTTGGTGGCGGCAATCTGCCCATAAAGATAAGGATCATCAACCACCGGGGTAAAGAAATCCAGGGTTTGTACCAGTGCCACCTGGTCATTTAGCTTAAAAACGCCCGCGTCATCACGGGTTTTGATTCCTACGAGAAGGTCGGGATGTTCAGGAATCTCAAAACCATCCAGTATCTTTTCCAGGGCCTCCGGCCCCACCTTGGCTGCTCAACCGGCAGCGCGGACCATCTGAGTAAGTCGTTCCACCCCTGACCCCTCCTTTCCTTATATTCATAATCCATACTAAACAGCCTTATAATCCGTGTTGCTTGCTACTGCTTTACGCTAATTTATATCTTTTAAGATTGCCGCCTCCACCCCTATCCACCCATCGTCCCCCAATACTTATCAGCGTCAGTCTGCGTAAATCAGCGTCAAAAACCCCTCCTCGTCAATCCATCTGCATCGGCGCTATCCGTGTCCCCCGATCCTTATCAGCGTCACTCAGCGTCAGTCTGCGTAAATCAGCGTCAAAAACCCCTCCATGTCAATCCATCTGCATCCGCGCTATCCGTGTCCAACGTCTATCCCCCTCATTCGGGAAGTTCCTGCAAGAACGCCCGGTAGGCCTTATAGGCCATGTAAATATCGGCTTTGCTGGCCACTTCAAAGGGAGAGTGCATTCCCAAAAGGGCTACACCGCAATCCACGACTTCCATGCCGTAGCGGGCCAGGTACTGGGCCACTGTTCCTCCTCCTCCGATGTCCACTTTACCGAGTTCACCCACCTGCCAAACAACCTGGTTTTCCTCAAACAGGCGGCGAACCCGACCCATAAACTCCGGGTTGGCATCACTGGATCCACTCTTGCCCCGCGACCCGGTGAACTTGGTCAGTACGACCCCGTTGGCCAGAAAACTGTTATTCATTTTCTCCCAGACATCAGGATAGTTAGGGTCTACTGCCGCATTAACATCGGCAGATAGCGCGTGTGATGCACTCAGGCTCCTGCGGAGCGTGAAATAGTCTTTTTCGCCGCTGCGCTGCAGGAGTTCCACCATCAGGTTTTCTATCATCAGGGAATCCAGGCCGGTATTCCCGGTACTACCGATTTCCTCCTTGTCGGCAAAAAGGCAGATAGCAGTTTTTTCCGGCTTCTCCACTTCCAGGATCGCCTTAAGGGCAGTAAAGGCGCTCACCCGGTCATCCTGCCCATAGCCGCCAACCATACTGGCATCCAAGCCCACATCCCGGGCAGGAAAGGCCGGAACCAGCTCCAATTCGGCCGTGGTAAAATCATCTTCCTCAATCCCATACTTGTCCTTCAAAAGTCGGGCAACATAGGCTTTAATGGGGTTTTGGTCAGTTTCTTTTTCGGGCCGGTTGCCAATTACCGCATTCAAACCTTCCCCACTAATGGCTTCCCCCATTTTTTTCTCCATCTGCTCTTTGGCCAAGTGAGGAAGAAGGTCGGAGATGGTAAGTACCGGATCCTCCTCTTTTTCTCCCAGGCAAATATCTAATCGCGTACCATCTGCTTTAACGACCACTCCATGCAAGGCCAGAGGAAGCGCCAACCACTGGTACTTTTTAATCCCCCCGTAATAATGGGTCTTAAGCAAGGCGATGCCGTCCGCTTCGTACAGGGGCCTTCCTTTCAAGTCCAGGCGGGGGGAATCAATATGGGAAACCACCCAATTAACTCCCTTTTCCAGGGGCTCCTCCCCTATTACTATCAGGGCGCATACTTTTTGCCGACTGGTATAGAACAACTTCTGTCCGGGGGTAAAACCCTTTTGCGAATCAAGATTAACAAAGCCCTCTTGTGCGGCTTTTTCAATTATATAAGCTATTGCCTCTCGCTCGGTTCTAGCCTGATTCAGGAACCCGAGGTATTCCTTGCTTAAATCGTAGGCTTGCTGTACTTCCCGGTCATCCATGCGTATCCAGGCATTGCGCTGCAATTTCTCTCCCTTATCTTGATATTCCATAGAACAACCTCCTCTTCGACTATTTTATCTTTCTCTGCCCCCTGCCCATCTATACCTGAGTTTCGAACTGTCCCTGCAACCACGAGAATGCCTTGATCATTTCTGTGGCCAGTACCGAATTTTTCAGGGCCTGGTCAGCGGCCTGGGCACCTCCCAGATCCATGCGAGCGGCCAGGCGGACAGGTGATGCCAAAAGGCCCACCAGAGCAGTTAAAATCAAAAAGTTTTTGACCACATTTATTCCCAGGCCCAGGATGCGGTTCAATCCGGAAAGCAGTCCCCGTCCCAACAAGTTCTCCACGGCCCGAAATAGCATTTGTACCAGAGTTGCTGATATAATAAATATGAGAATAAAGCCTAATATTTCAACCGTCTTCAGCGCCATATTAGAGGCCGGATTGCCCAGGGTGGTTTGGATCGGATCCAGGAACTGCGGCGAATGTGATAGACTGGGGAGGGATTCACGCCCCAGGAACTCCGCAATCTGGGTAACTAATCCAAATTGTTTTTCCAGGTAAAGACTTAATTCCTGGCTAAGGGCCATGGCCAGGATAATCCCGACGATAATCCCGGCAATACGTCCAGAAGTCTCCAGTAATCCACGTCGGTAACCCACCCAGGCGCTAATGATTAAAATAGTTAAAATAGCCACATCCAAGATGCTAAAAGCCATTTTGCTCCACCCCAATTGGTTAGATTATCCTCAATTATAGCATAGCCGGGCCGTTAAGCAGGGTAAAACAATTACCCGAAGAGAGGATCGAAAAGAGGCGAAAATCAGCGCTGGTGAATGTAAATTCTCGGTATAGATGTCTTCCTTTTCTTGACAAAGAGGTTAACTGACTGCTATTTTGTTATTGTCAGCAAGTGTTATGTCCGGAAGGTAGCGTTATGGATTTTTTTCAGGACTTGAGTAATCTGAGTGTGTCCATGGTGACCACTTATATAAAAACCTTTGGGATTCTGGCTCCGGCAGTAGCATTTCTGCTCTTTGCCGTTCAGGCCGCCCTACCGGTATTCCCTTACATTGTTCTGGCTGCCGCAGGGGGAATACTGTTTGGTTTCAAGCTGGGTTTCCTGCTGTCTTGGCTGGGAGCTCTGGTTGGTGCCTGTGTTGCCTACTGGCTGTGCCGGCTGGCAGCTGGTGAATGGGCGATCCGGCAGATTAAGAATCGCTTCGGCTATGATCCTCGCGCCGTTAGCTCTGAAGCCGCTTTCTGGACTATCGTAATTGCCAGAATTATTCCCGTCATTCCCACTCCCTTGATTAATGCGGCCGCAGCCCTGGGCGGAGTATCTTTCTGGAACTTCTTCTTTTCTTCCGCGCTAGGTAAAATCCCCAGTGCAGTTCTCTATACCGGACTGGGTGTATGCCTATTTAAAACCAGGGACATCAAGCTTACCTTGGTGGTCATTGCTGCCATTTTGGTACTGGCCGTGGCAGGCCGTTATTATAGCAAAAGAAGCGGCTGGCAGTTGCGGGCCCGGACCTCCGTCAGCGCCGATGAAGAGGCATAAAATACTGCCGCCTTCTCAGAAAAGGAGAAAATATGGTTGGCCAAACTAGATAGTATTCTCAGTCCTACCGCACGGCTTTTTTCGCTCCAATTGACCCCGGTTGCCGAGATTGCCAGGATGCCGTTCCGGCCCGAGCACTTTCGTTACGAAGAATCCCTGGATTACCTGCGGACTAAGAACCTCTGTGCTGATTACTTTTTTCTGAATAAGTTTTCCCCCCGACGGCAATTTTGCTATTTTCATAACCTGGTATTAATCGATTTGCCTGCCTTTAATCCAATTACCCTGGATGCTTTTCGTATTTCCGATCTGGCCGCTTTCCAGCTGGAGCGACTGGAGGCCTGTCGGCAAAAGGAAGATTACTACAACTTTTTGCGTCTGGTGGATTCGCGCGTTGCACTGGAGGCCTTTTTTAGTTTAATGGATGTTATTCCCCCGGCCGATCTGCATTCCCTTTTCTGGCGTACTTATGCTCGCGGAGAATACCATTTGGAGGATTTTAACCCCACCTTTATCAAAAAGATAAACCAGTACCGCGGCGGCCCTCCGGTACATGGTGACCTTGGAAAAGGCTATGTCCAAATATACCGGGGCCATATAACCAGTTCCCTCCCGGTGGAAAAGTCTACCTCCTGGACCCGGGATATTAATATTGCTCTGGCTCTGGCCGCACCTTATGATTTGGAGGGTAAAGTTTATTCCGCTCAGGTAAATGAGAATGAGGTAGCCGCATACATAGAAGATCGCTTTCAAAAGGAAATTGTTGTTTATCCGGAAGCTCTTACTGACATTAAAGAAATGACATTTTTCAGTTATGATGACCTGCAGCAACAGCTTCGGGACAATGGCATCCTCTCCCTTTACCATTATTACGATGCCCACCTTAGGGATCAATACTTTCATCGCCCCAGGGGGATTCATGGCCTCAGCCATACCCGCCGGGTTCTGTTGCTGACACTTATTCTCGCCTATATGGAAGACCTGAAAACAGAAGAACGGGATTTACTTTGCCAGGCGGCCCTTTTTCATGACATTGGCCGAAGAGATGACAACTTTGATCCCGAGCATGGCCGGGAAAGCTTTATAAAGTTAACCAGGTATGGCCTGGTTAGCTTGTCCGGAGAATCCCTGGAAATCCTCCGATTTATTGTTGAAAACCACTGTGTAAGTGACGCCCAGGCCAGAGAGGCCCTGCCCAATTATAACCTGAAGTACCCCAACGAAGTACTGGCCCTCTACGCGATTTTTAAGGATGCCGACGGCCTGGACCGCATCCGCATTGATGACCTGGATGTCAAGCAGCTCCGCAGCGTTTCCGCTCACCGGCTCCTGCTGGTAGCCCGCCAACTATTAAATTACTCCCGCCGGTCTCCTTCCGGGGCTCCTTTTAAAAGCCTGTAACCGGTTAACCGAAGTGACTGCAAACACCTGACTCAGCTAGACATTGACCCCGAAAACGCGATTTGTTGGAGGAGTTTGACATGGAATTATACAAGGGTCCCTTCTTTCTATCACTGGCTGCGGCTATCTGGGGCGGAATGTATGTGGTGAGCAAGTTCGCACTGGGCCTGGTTCCTCCCTTCACTCTTCTGGCTCTGCGCTATGTCATAGCCTCTTTGTTTCTAGGTATTATCTGTCTGATACGGGGTGAGCTGCGCTTTCCCCGTACCCATGTCGGACTGGTGGTTCAGGTCGGTTTGGTGGGCTACTTTGTTTCTATTGCCGCCCAATTTATTGGCACCGATCTCTCGTCAGCCCATCTGGGTGCCGTGGTCACCACGCTGTCTCCGCTATTTCTTTCCTTGTTTGCGCTGCTGCTGTTTAAAGAAAAGCTCTCCTGGCGTCAGGGGCTGGCCACTCTGGGTGCACTGGCTGGCGTCTTGATCATGCTGGGTGGGCCGGGAGAGACTTCCGGCGGTCTGGTCGGAGGACTGGTGCTTCTGGTAGCTGCAGTAACCTGGGGGTACTATTCCGCCCTATCCCGCCAGGCCTCCCGCTACTATACCCCCCTGCAACTGACTACTTTAGGCTTATGGATCGCTACCCTGGTTACCCTGCCTACGGCCTGGTTTATAGAATCATCCGCCTGGCACCCCCAGGTTATCTTGAGTCCTCCGGTAATTTGGAGTGTACTGTACCTGGGACTGATCTCGACCGCCCTGGCCTTTTTCCTCTGGAATCGGGGGCTGCAACTCACCCCCGCCCATCAGGCCGGCGTGTTTTTCTTTTTTCAACCCCTGGTAGGCTGCTTGCTGGGCTGGGCCATCCTGGGCGAAACCCTGACCATATGGTTCCTTCTGGGCAGCCTGCTGGTCCTGGCCGGGGTGTATATTAACCTTCGCGAAGAACAACAACCCGGAAGTTAAAGATGACTTTAAACGGGGAGCAATAGATACTGCAACCTTAATAGCTTCAACCGTTACGGAACCTGGTGGCCGGAGAACATATGCAGAAAAACAAAAAACAGCCGTTGGGCTGTTTTTGTTGGTACCAATAAATTTGGCGGAAGCGTGTGGGAATCGAACCCACCCACGACGGGACCACCGCCGCGCAAACTGGATTTGAAGTCCAGGCGACCCACCAGGACCGATCCGCTTCCACCTGTTGTGCGCGTAAATGAGTATATAACCCTGCGCATGAATTGTCAAATTTCCACAGCAAAGTATTCCCGCCAAGGGAAAACGGCGCTGGTCATTTCCTGCCCGGTGACCTAGTCGCCTTCCTCCCGGGCAATTACCGATTCTATCTCATAACCTCGGGAGGTCAGATCTTCAACTACCGGTTGGTAGTTTAGTTCTTCAATCCTTAAGATCACCTTAAATTTCTTTCTCTTCTCATCATAGTAAACCACGGTATTAATAATATTTATACCCCGGGCGGCAATTAATCCGGTTACTTCGGCCAAACTCCCGGGCCGGTCCTTGGCAAAAAAGTCGATGCGGGTATGCGCCATTTTGACCCCCAAGATGTCAATGAGAGCATCAAAGACGTCTGTTTCGGTAACGATGCCTACCAGCTTGCCATTATCCACTACCGGAAGGCCGCTTACCGTATTATACCGCATTATTTTCGCAGCGGTTTCTATATAATTGTCCGGTTCAACCGTCAATACCTGCTGCTTTTTAGGCAGAATATCCTTAATCCTGGTCTTGGCCAAAATATAGTTCAGCTCGTGGATACTCAGGCTGGTAGCTGAAGAAGGAGATGCCTGGTTTAAATCCGCCAGGGTAACAATCCCCACCAGTTTCCCTTTGTCCATTACTGGTAAACGCCTGATATTATTATCCTTCATGAGACGAAAGGCTTCAGTAACACTACTGTCCAGTTCCACCGTTTTTACATCGGTTGTCATACGATCTCTTACCTTCATCGCTAATCCCCCTTTCCCAAGAAAGCGACTTGTTGCCAGGTTAACTTTAGCCTCCCAGGTAAGCCTTTTTGACTTCGGGACTGTTCATGAGTTCCTGGGCCGTCCCTTGCAGGACAATTTCCCCGGTTTCAACAACATAAGCTTTGTCAGCTATCGAAAGGGCCATGTGCGCGTTCTGCTCAACCAGCAAAATGGTGGTTCCCCGTTCGTTAATATCTTTAATAATAGCGAATATCTCCTTGACCAGCAGCGGAGCAAGCCCCATGGAAGGCTCGTCCATTAGCATCAGCTGGGGTCGGGCCATCAAGGCCCTGCCTATGGCCAGCATCTGTTGCTCGCCCCCGCTCAGGGTTCCTGCCATCTGTTTGCGTCTTTCTTTGAGGCGCGGAAAGCGCACAAAAACCGTTTCCATATCTTCCGCTATAGCCTTTTTGTCCTTGCGTAGATAGGCTCCCATTTCCAGGTTCTCCAGTACCGACATGGAAGGAAAAACTCGTCTTCCTTCCGGTACCTGCGAGATCCCCAATCCCACTATTTTCTCCGGGGCAACCCGCGTAATATCGATGTCTTTATAGCGAATGGAACCACTACGTGGCCGCAGCAGTCCGGAAATGGTCTTAAGAGTAGTAGTTTTCCCGGCCCCATTGGCTCCAATCAGGGTGACAATGGAGCCTTCATCTACTTGCAGGGAAAGTTTTTTTAACGCATGAATGGCGCCATAAAAAACATCTATTTGGTCTACATCCAGTAACAACTACCCGACCTCCTCTCCCAGATATGCTTCAACAACCCGCTTATTGTTACGGATATCTTCCGGCAGGCCTTGCGCTATTATCTGGCCATAATCCAAAACGTAAATCCGTTCGCAGACCCCCATGACCAGCGACATATCATGTTCGATCAGAAGAATGGACAGGTCGAATTCGTCCCTTATCCAGCGGATTAATCCCATTAGTTCTCTGGTTTCAATGGGGTTCATCCCGGCCGCCGGTTCATCCAAAATAAGCAGGCGGGGACGGGTAGCCATAGCGCGGGCTATCTCCAGACGCCTTTGCTCCCCGTAAGGCAGGTTGCAGGCCAGCTCATCATATTTGCTTTCCAGGTGAAAAATCTCCAGATACTGCATGGCAGCCTGGGTGATTTCCTTTTCCCCCTGGAAAAATCCGGGTAACCTGAAAATGGCTGTACCCAGTCGGTAGGGGACATCCTTATGCAGGGCAATGCGGACATTGTCCAGTACGGTCAGATCATTGAAAAGCCTTATGTTCTGAAACGTCCGGGCAATGCCCTTTTTACAAATATCGTAGGGGTGTAATCCGGTTATGGAATTACCATTAAACTCAATACTGCCCTGATCGGGCTTGTATACGCCGGTAATCAGGTTAAATACCGTAGTCTTGCCAGCACCATTGGGGCCAATAAGTCCTACAAGTTCCTGGGGTTCCAAATGGAAGTTGAAGTCCAGGACCGCACTCAAGCCGCCAAAGGATTTATGAAGGTTTTCAATATTCAGCAGGGCCATGTTTTTCACCCCACAATCTGCCAAAAATTTTCCAGCCCAATTCTTTATTGCCCATCAAGCCCTGTGGCCGGTAAATCATGACGATAATCAGAATCAGTGCATACAAAATCATACGAATAGCCGGGAAAGACTGCAGTACGGCTGTCAAAACCGTAATAAAGATGGCGGCAATCACCGCCCCCGTTGTACTTCCCAGTCCACCCAAAACTACCATTACCAGAATGTCGAAGGATTTTAGGAAGTTAAACGTTTCCGGTTTAATTACATAGAAAAAGTGCGCATACAAAGCTCCGGCTAACCCGGCAAAAAGAGCCCCTATCGAAAATGCCAGCACTTTGTACCGGGTGGTATTTATCCCCATTAACTCCGCGGCTATCTCATCCTCGCGAACCGAAACAATAGCCCGGCCGTAACTGGAATTAACCAGATTGACAACCACCAGCACCGTTAAAAGAACGGACCCGAACAGCCAGGGCCAGGTGCTAAGTTTGGGAATGCCTAGAATTCCAGCCGGGCCTCCCACATATTCAATGTTCTGCAGTACCACCCGGATGATTTCACCAAATCCCAGGGTGGCGATCGCCAGGTAATCACCCTTCAAACGCAGAGTAGGTACCCCGATGAGGAACCCGGCTACCCCGGCGGCCAGGGCTGCAGCTATACAGCTTACTAAAAAAGGCATACCCGCATTCATGGTCAGGACCGCTGAAACATAGGCTCCTACCGCCATAAATCCAGCGTGACCCAGGGATAACTGCCCGGTAAACCCATTAATAAGGTTAAGGCTTACGGCCAGAATAATGTTAATACACATGGAGGTGAGGTTGATCTGATAGTACTGGTTCAGCAAGCCGGTGCTGATTAGATACTGAACCACGGTGAATAAAACCACCAGTATGATAACCTCAACCGCAAACCGAACCGGTTTGATGTTCATTTTCTGCATCTGCTTCACCTACACTTTTTCGCCGGTGTTTTTCCCAAACAGACCGGTTGGCTTGATTAACAATATTAGAATAAGTACCCCGAAGGCAAACGCATCGCGATACAGGCTGCTGCCGTAACCACTCACCATGGTTTCCAGAATCCCCATAAGCAAACCACCCACCATGGCTCCAGGAATAATACCAATACCTCCTAGCACTGCTGCTACAAAGGCCTTCAAACCGGGGATAATTCCCATCAGTGGGTTGACGGTATTATAGTAAACGCCAATCATGACACCGGCAGCGGCAGCCAGGGATGATCCAATGGCAAAGGTGATGGAGATAGTACGATCGACACTGACGCCCATGAGCAGTGCGGCATCCTTGTCCAGGGAAACGGCGCGCATTGCCTTGCCAGTCTTGGTGCGTTTAATAATGTACTGCAGGATTATCATTATCACGACCGCACATGCAATAACAAATACGTCCTTGTTGGAAATGCTAAGACCGGCAATATGGTAATTGGTTACAGTAAAAGCCTGGGCGGGATATACCCTTTGATTGGGACCCAGCAGGAATATGGTAATGTACTCCAAAAACAGCGATACGCCAATGGCAGTAATCAGTGCGGCTATCCGGGTAGAATTGCGCAGGGGCCGGTAGGCTATCTTTTCGATAACAACCCCCAGCGCGGCGCAGGTTACCATAGCAAAAACCATAGCCACCACGATGTTGTTTCCCAGTACCGATATGGAGAAAAAGCCCACGTAAGCCCCGACCATCATAATATCTCCATGGGCAAAGTTTATCAGCATGATGATTCCGTATACCATGGTATACCCCAGGGCGATTAATGCATAAATGGCTCCCAGCGAGAGTCCGTTGATCAATTGCTGCGTAAATTCAATCAAGATAGCCACTTCCTTATGTGCTTTGGTGAAAGGTAAAGAGAGGGACACCCCTCCCTTTACCTGCCGAACTCTTTATGGCTGGACTTTAGTTCTCATGACCTGAGCTCCGTCTTTGTATTCCAGAATAATACCCGCCTTGACCGGATTATGGTTCTTGTCGATGCTCATCTTGCCGGTGACACCCTCAAAGTCTTTAATGTTCTCCAGGGCCATTTTTATCTTTTCGGGACTGGCTTCGCCCGCGTCCTTGATAGCCTGTGCCAACAAGCTCATGGCTTCGTAACCCAGAGCATTAAAGGAGTTGGGGGCCTTTTTATACTTGGCCTCAAAAGCTTTAACAAATCCTGCCACCTTGGGATCCTTGTCCTCAGCGGAAAAATCACTGGTCAGGAAGGTGTTATTCAGGTTGTCTTTGCCTGCCACTTTGACCATATCAGCAGACACCCATCCATCTCCTCCTCCCATAGGGACGGTGATTCCCAGTTCACGGGCCTGCTTGATAAGCGGGGCAGCTTCCTGATAATAACCGGGAACATAGATGAAATCGGGGTTCTTGCTCCGAATTTTGGTCAGGGCGGCTCTAAACTCGCGGTCATCCTTTACGAACCCTTCCTCTGTTACGATTGTACCGCCTTTAGCCTTAAAGGTCTTCTTGAAATATTCGGCAAGACCCTTGGCATAGTCGGTAGAGCTATCCTTGTAGATGGCTGCTGTTTTAGCCTGCAGCTCGGTAGCAGCAAACTCAGCCATCAAGGTTCCTTGAAAAGGATCAATGAAACAAGCCCGGAAGATATAGTCTTTCAATTTGCCGGTTTTTTCATCAACCGTGACGCTAACGGCCGTCGCCGCCGGGGCAATCAACGGGATTTTGTTATCCAGCATAACCCGGGTACTACCAGCTACGTCTCCGCTGGTTAGCGGCCCGATTTGCGCAACCACTCCCTCATCTACCAGGCCGGCGCTGACACTCATGGCTTCGTCAGCGGTTGATTTGCAGTCGCGTACCACCGGCTGCAATTTCTTACCCAGCACTCCACCAGCAGCATTTATTTCCTCCAGGGCCAGCAGTGCCCCATCCCGGGCGTCGGTCCCATAGGTGGCTGCCAGGCCGGATAATTCAACGTTTAAGCCCACCTTAATGGTATCCGCCGTTTGTTCCCCGGCCTTCTGCCCGCCGCATCCGGCTACTATCCCCAGCATAAATACGGCCAGGACGAGTAGTGCTATCTTCTTGTTCACTGTCATGAATAATCCTCCTTTGCTATCGCTATTAGCACCAATATTATCACGCCTGATGGAGCGTGATTTTTGATTTCCCAAAGTCTAGTGGGACATCTCCCATTTACCGCAGCGGTCACCCCAACGGGCTAAAAGTTCTGTGTTCTGGAAAAATTGAACTACTTCGCAAGCATTGGAGCAACCTTTACATTCAAAACTACTGGTTTTGAAATGAATTTGTTGAATATTGAATCCCTTAAAATCAGTATGTCCCTTCTTTTTAATGGCATCCCGGGCCAGCAGAGCCGCCCCTATAGCCCCCATTACCCCATACTGAGGCGGTACCACAACTTCCAGGCCCAGGTAATCATTAAAAGCTTTTACCAGACCATGGTTGGCAGCTACTCCTCCCTGAAACATTACCGGGGGAAGGATTTCTTTGCCCTTGCCCACATTGTTCATAAAATTTCGTACCAGGGCATCACAAAGCCCGGCGATAATATCCTCCAAATTATAGCCCAGTTGCTGTTTGTGAACCATATCTGATTCGGCAAAAACCGCACACCGTCCGGCAATTCGCACCGGATTGGTGGCCTTTAGGGCATAGTCACCAAACTCCTCTATAGGAATACAGAGCCGGTTCGCTTGCTGATCCAGAAAAGAGCCGGTCCCCGCCGCACAAACCGTGTTCATGGCAAAATCGGTAACCACGCCGTCGCGCAGAATAATAATTTTCGAATCCTGCCCGCCAATCTCAATAATAGTCTGCACTTTTTCCTCCAAAAACGAGGCGGCTACTGCATGGGCCGTAATTTCATTCTTTACAATGTCGGCGCCGATAATCAAGCTGATCAGGTGACGGGCACTTCCGGTTGCTCCCGCTCCTGCGATTTCCACCTCCGGGCTTAATTCCTTGCCCATCTCGAAAAGCCCGTTTTGTACGACCTCAATCGGCTTGCCATTGGTACGCAGATAACTGGCGGCAAGTACCTGTCCTTGTTCATTTATAACTACCAGGTTGGTGCTAACCGAGCCGACATCAACACCCAGATAAGCTTTCACCTATACTACCAACTTTCCCAGACTTTGTTTAATACGAGTCTCGCGGCGTTTTTCCAGCAAGTCAACAAAGGCCTCCAAGCGGGTCTGTACACCCGCCTTGCCGGTCTGTTCATCAATAAACAAGGTTAAAACCGGTATCTCATATTCCTTGCTGACCGCCGGAAGAATGCTTTTGGCCACTATTTCCGGTATGCAAGCAAAGGGAGCCAATTGAACCACCCCATCAAATCCATGCCGGGCATAGAGAATGGTTTCCCCGATACTGTTTACCCCGTGTCCACCTATGGGGGCTTCCCCCAGGAAGGGCTCTGCCACGGAAAATACATCCCCTTCCAGGTTAACAATTGTATTTTTACGCGTGTAGGAAGTCAAATAAATGGACCGGTCCGTCTGTACCCCCATTTCCCCTAGCAGTACTTGGATATAATGGTTGGCCGCCGGCTCCAAAACAACGTATATCTCCCCGATAATCCCAATTTTCAAGGGATTGCGACTGTTGTCCCGGGGTATTTGTTCCAGGAGTTGCAGCCCTTCCCGGCGTGCTTGTACCGTTTCCTCCACCGAGTTGGCCGCATCAATAAAATCAAGCGCTTTCCACAAGGTGCGGGTAGTATCACCACGATTAATCTCATAAGGGCGCAGTTCATGGGAACGCATTTCCACGTCATCAATAGCCTTTATTTTTTCCCAGGTGGTCTTAAGTATTTCAATAAAGCCTTTTACCCCCAGACCACCAGTCTTGCGAATCCAGCGGAGTTTCTTCATAAAATCCGGCAGGTCGCACAGGGGAGGTTCAAAGGCTATCACCTTAACGTCTTTCCCTAACTCATCCAGTATATATTGGTGCATTACCCAGTAAAGCCCCGCCCGGCACGGCCCCATACCCCCGGAGGTTAAAATAACCTGAGCTCCCTGTTCGGCAACTTCCAAATAAGTCCCCATTAAAATTTTGAAAGGAATACAGCCAAATTCCGGAGCATAGCGGACTCCCAGGTCTAATGTTCTCTTGCTGGGTTCGGGAGGAACGATACACTCGTGCCCCATGTTTTCAACCAGCCATTTAAAGGCAATATAAGAGTATCCCATGTGGGGAAAGCTTACTTTCACATCTTCCCCTCCTTGCGAAAGCGAAGCATATCCATAAAAGCCTCTACTCTGGTTCTTACCCCGGCCTCTCCCGTGTGTTCGTCGATGGCCACCGCAAGATAAGGAACCTGGCGGCGCCGGGCTTCTATTTCCAATAGTCGATCAACAATAGAATCAGGACCACAGGCAAATGCGGTAACATGAATCACCCCATCAACCTTTTGTCGATCCATAAAATGGAGGGTCCCATATACGGCACGGTTGGAAAAATACCAGAATAGGCTTTTTGGCAACTTATTGGCCTCCCGGTTCAGTATCCGGTCGCTGAGCATATCCTGGGTCAGCACGCGGACTTTCTCCCGAGAAAGGATATCCAACAACCCTCCATTTATATAAGGGTCATAAATGGCATAGGGATATCCCACCACGGCGATAGCAAGTTCAGGATTTTCAATCAGGTCATCTTTCTCTTTCTCCCCAAACAGAATTTCCATGGCCCGCACAGGGAGAATCTGCTGACCAAGTAGCTTTTTATATTGGTTATGTACAGACAATGCCTTGCGCTGGGCACGCTTTATCTCTTCTAAGGATTTACCCAGTTGTAACCCGATCTCCCGGGCTACATTGGTAAGCTCATGGCGCCCTTTTTTGAGGTCTACCCGTGCATCGATCATTGCCGGCAAATCCTCAACCGCCAAACGAACCATATCAGGAAGCCCCAGGAATTTGGGGCAAAAGGTTTCAGTACCAAAATCACCGTGTTTGCGTACACTTACCAGGCGCGGGGTGAAAATGTAGTCAGCCTTGTCCCTGAGGTAAGCAACATGTCCATGATATAGTTTAATGGGAATGCAGGCATCGTTTACCGCCTCTTCTACTCCCCGATCCAGGATCGCCCTGGTAGTTGGCGGTGATACTATCACTTCCATTCCCAGTTCCTCAAAAAATGTCTTCCAAAGGGGAAAATAGATGAAGTAGGCGAGGGTGCGGGGAATCCCTACTTTAGACACCGTTTACAAATCCTCCTGCTCTCCCTGGGTTGTTCATACCCAACTAAAAGGTCACTTCAAAACTACTGCAGCACGGGGAACTACACCCTGACTCGAGTGTCCCCAACCCGGTGGGTGAAGCGAATTCTATCATAATATTCTACCAGAGGCAGGGCGTACTTGCGAGTAGTATTGAAAATATCTCTGGCCGTGGCCAGGCTCAGCTCCTTTTCACGGTCAAAGTAATCGTTTAGAAGCTTACGTCCTTCTTCTATGGCCTGCCGGGCAAAATAGATTTCCTGTGTAACCTTTACCAGCACACCACTATCTACCAGATAGTTGATGACTTCTGTAAAATCACTCTCCTCCAGGCCAACCTCCTGCCTTAGCTCCTCCAGGGAGGGAGGGACAAATCGCTTCTCTTCCATAATGGTCTTTATCCGGCGCATAGCTTCATTTTGCCTCTCTCCGGGGGCTGGTTGAAAACCACTTACTAACAGATAATTGTTATGACTGCTAATAGTACCGCGATCCTCCAGCTTTTTTACTATCAGCGTAAACATTTTCGGATTAAGGTTTTTAAAAAACCTGCTGCGCAAATCTTCACGAGGATAACCAGCTCGCAAGGGATACTGGCTGTGGTACCGGGATAAAGTCGCTACTATCTTATCATTAATGGTCTGCAACCCGTAAGAGCTAATATATTCCTGTTCTTTGATATCCACGACTTTTTCGTCTTGTATCAGATCGATTAGTTCCAGTTTAACCTGTTCGGCAGGCGCACCCGAGCGCCGGGCCAGTTCCTGCAGGGACAGGGTGTCGGCTCCGGCACTTTCCAGCTCGTGTAACAGTAGGTCGTAAAGGCTGCCTTCCTCCTTGATCGCCAGTTGGTCCAGCACTTCCTCACGATAGCGTTTTTGTTTGGCGGCATTTCCATCGATGACGGTTCCTCCGCCGATAGTGGCAACCGGAGAATAATAACGAATAACAAATGGGTCGCCCTTGTAGGCCACCACTGGTTTTTCCATAACCATCTGCACGTAAGACTCCTCTCCGGGCAGCAACTCATCGCGGTCCAAAAGTATAACCCGGCCCAGTGCCTCATCAGTTCCCAGGTGAAAGCGTACCCGGTTCCAGTTTTTAAGAGTTCTTTTACTTGACTGCAAAAGATGCAGACGGCCGTCTATCCGGTAACTGGGTATTAAATAGCCGGGTGATGCCAACAAATATCCCCGCCTAATTTCCGCAACCTCTATCCCCTGCAGGTTCACTGCCACCCTTTGCCCGGCATAAGCGGCCGATACTTTTTCGTTATGGACTTGCAGAGTGCGCACCTTGACAGGCCTTTGCGACGGCAACAGTTCCAGGGTCTCGCCCACCTGGATCTGCCCCGACCACAGGGTGCCGGTCACTACCGTGCCAAACCCGGATATAGTAAACACCCGGTCGATCGGTAAACGGGCCTGCCCAAAAGCAGGTTTCTCAACGACCTGTTCGGCCAGGTCTTCAATATATTGGGTGAGCTCCTCCATTCCCTCGCCGGTTACGGCGGATACCGCCAACAGCGGAGCACCCTTGAGGCTGGTTCCAGCTATGAAATCCCGAATTTCTTCCTCCACCAGCATTAACCATTCATCATCTACCATATCCCTTTTAGTAATGACCACCACGCCGGTGTTAATCCCCAAAAGCTCGATAATATCCACATGCTCCCTGGTCTGTGGCATAACGCCTTCATCTGCAGCGATGGTCAACAGCACCATATCGATACCGAAAGCACCGGCCAACATATGGCGAATAAAGCGCTCATGCCCTGGTACATCAACAATTGCCGCCCGCTGTCCGCTGGGTAAAACGAAGGGAGCAAAGCCTAATTCTATGGATATGCCCCTCTGTTGCTCCTCTTTGAGCCGATCCGTGTCCACCCCTGTCAAGGCTCTAACCAGCGTTGTTTTTCCGTGGTCAATATGTCCTGCTGTTCCAATAATGAATCGCTTCACCGACTATGTCCCCCCCGGTCCTTTTCCCCGGTCTCCTCGTCCCTTAACGCCCTGGTTAGCAGATCAACCACTCTCTTTTCATCCCCGGGCAGCAAGGTGCGAACACTTATCAACATGCGCTCTTCCTGGCGGCGGGCAACCAGGGCCGGTACCCCCCGGCGCATCCTGTGCGCCATATCCTCCAGCCGCACCTTTTTGAACTCGATCTCCACGGCGAAGCCCGGAATCTGGTGGGTAGGGTAAGCTCCGCCCCCCACCATATCTTTCACTTCTACTACTCTGGCCCCAATATTGTCTTCATTCAGTTCCTGACAGAGCAGATGGACTAACCCTTCAGCCCGTTCCCTCAACTTTTCCGAAGGGGTGTTAAGCATCCCCAGAACAGGAATGCCCTGGGCGGGGTCTCCCAGAAGATACTCAATAAGGGTCCCCTCCAAAGCTGCAATGGTCAACTTGTCTACCCGCAAAGCACGGGTAAGCTGGTTCTTTTTCATGGACTCCACCAGGCTTTTCTTGCCCACAATAATACCCGCCTGGGGTCCTCCCAGAAGTTTGTCTCCGCTAAAGGTCACCACATCCGCGCCCGTAGCTACACAAGCCCTAACCCCGGGTTCATCCTCCTGGTTCCACCCCCGGGGATGGACCAAAATTCCGCTGCCCAGGTCCTGCATCACCGGAAGGCCCCGCAACCTCCCTAGTTGGACCAGGGCTTCCAGCGGTACTTCTTCGGTAAAACCTACGATTCTATAGTTGGAAGTATGGGCAGCAAAAAGAAGTGCGGTCTGTTCAGTAATAGCGGCAGCATAATCATCCAGGTAAGTTTTGTTGGTTGTTCCGACCTCCACCAATTTGGCACCGCTTGACTTCATTACTTCGGGAATACGGAAAGCTCCCCCGATTTCCACCAGTTGTCCCCGGGAAACAATAACCTCCCCATCACGGGCCAGGGTATTTAAAGCCAGTAAAACCGCAGCAGCATTATTATTTACCACCAACGCTGCCTCTGCACCGGTAAGCCGGGTGAGGAGTTCCTCCACATGCTGGTAACGCGAACCCCTTTCCCCCTCTTCCAGGTCAAACTCCAGATTGTTGTAACGGGAGGCCATGGCCAGCATATAGTTAACGGCTCTGTTCCCCAGCGGGGCACGTCCCAGATTTGTATGCAGAACCACACCGGTTCCGTTAATTACTTCCTTGAGCGTACCCTGACTGCAGCTTTTAATTTCCTGACCCAGCCGGAACCTGATCACCTGCATAAGGTCCTCCCGGGATGGCGTATCTTCACGCACCCTCAATTCCACCCGCAGCTGGTCCAGGACTTCCCTGAGCAGGTCGACAATAAAATCCCGCCGATAGCTCCTGGTAAGCTCCTCAACCTCCGGTTGCAGAAGAATTTCGTCTACGGCAGGTAGATTCCTTAAATTCGCCATGTCAGACCTCCCTAAACCCCTTCCAGAATTGAGTAATATTATAGTACAGTTTGGCCGCAAAGTCTCGGAATGTCCTCCAGGTAAGGGCTCCCAGTATAAGTATTCCTAGTATTCCAAAAAGCGGGTATACTTTACCCACCAATCCAGAAAAACTTTGCATCGATACGGGTAACGCCAGAGTGACACAGAGCACCAGACAGAGTGGATAGCTCAGTCCAGTCAGGCTGGAAAAGCGCTGGGAGAAACCGTAGGCATTGGCCAGCGCTGTTGTCAGGATGCCTACCCATAATACTGCTGTGTAAACCTGTTTGGCCGTTACCGAGATGTTGCCGGCAATATATAGCATAGGGACTTCGTACATGAAAATACTGGGAATGAACTTTCGCAGAGCCAGGAAGTTTACCAGGACCAACAGTCCCAGGATAAGACCTCCCCAGATAGCCCCGGTCACTCCACTTTTCCGGCTAGTAATCGATTGATATTCGGTGAGGACCACCATGGCCAGCGAGAAATTATAGGCTACATAGAGAACTGCGGCGATTATCCACAGCCGGGGATTACCCGGACATAGAAATGTAGTATAAGTCTCTACCGATGGCTGCACGGGATAAAACGCGGCATAAGATGCTATTACTAAAATAAGCAGCATCTTCAATGGCACCAGCAGATTGTAGGATACTATGAGGCCTTTTTTACCCGAGAACAGCATTAATAATACCATCACATAGGCCAGGAATATCCCCAGGCCTTTGGGCAGATACAGATGCTCATAAAAAACGGCCCCACTGGCGGCAAGCATGGTACTGATGCCTAAAAAAAGAAACAAGGCCAAAAGAATATCTACTCCCCGACTGCACCGCTCACCCATCATATAGGTCAGTATATCCTGATAACGGCTTTTCTTTTGCTGATGGGCCATATTTAAAAGCAGGCCACCGAAAAAAGCAAACAACACCATGGCTACGATAACGCCCTTGATTCCTTCCTCGCCATAGGCTGTAAAAAACTGTACAATTTCCTGCCCGGAAGCAAATCCCGCCCCGATTACTGCTCCCAAGTAACCCATCACTACCATAAAGCGCGCTTTTAACCCTGACAACCTTCCACCCCCGGCCCCCATATATACCATTGTTATTCGTACCCACGGCTAAATACAGCATAAAAATATTGCCAGTGGTCAAGAATAAAAGCGGGTAAAACCGGATGGATGTGGTAGAGGAGAAGAGCTTTAGGGGGTGAACTGGAGTGCCTACATCAGCGGGAGATGCTCATTTTTCTTGTCATTTTGATGACCCTGCTTGCTTTCAACGTATGGAAAAAGTTATCCACAATAATCTGGTGGAACTCAATAGCGATTCTCGGCGTGAAATACTTTATCTTTGCGTTGGTACCGACCGGGCTACCGGTGATTGCCTGGGGCCCCTGGTAGGCAGCCGCATGAAAAGTCTGATTCCCGCAGCATCGGTCTACGGGACCCTGCAACAGCCTGTTCATGCTGTTAATCTTTCCCACATCCTGGAGGATATAAATAACCATCATCGGGAGCCGTTGGTAATTGCCATTGATGCCTCCCTGGGGAGCGTCGACCGTATTGGCTATATTAATGTGCGCCGGGGAAGCTTAAAGCCAGGTACGGCCTTAAGTAAGGATTTGCCTGCGGTGGGTGACTTTCATATTTCCGGTGTAGTAAACGTGGGCGGGTTTTTTGAGCATATGGTTCTGCAAAACACTCGCTTGTTTGTCGTCTATAAAATGGCCGATATTATCTCCAAAAGTCTTTATTTGGCTCATTTCCACTTTCAACATCGGTCTGTCCGAAACCATACGGTCCAGGAATGCCGCGATTAGCACCTCTTCAAGATTTCCACCACCTCCTGGTCTTCAACCGAGCGGAAATCATCATAATACTGCCCTACTGCGTAAAACTCCTGCGGTACCGCCAGGGCTACAACTTCCTTAACTTCTCCAATTAGATGGGAATAAGCACCGGGCGAGCTTACCGGTACGGCGATAATAACCTCGCGGGCCTCCGACCTGAGGATATAATCCACGGCTGCCTTTACCGTGAATCCGGTGGCAATCCCGTCGTCGACCAGCAAGACTCTTTTTTCCTTCAGATCCAGGGGGGGCCGGGTGCCACGAAAAACCTTAAGCCATTCAACGATATTTCGCCGTACTCTTTCCGCCAGCCTGGTTACTGTGTCTGTGTCCCCATCCATCATCCCCTTGACCCGATCGTGCACCAGAATATGCCCGTCCGGGGTTACTGCTCCCACCGCAAATTCCTCCCAGTTTGGGGAGCCGATTTTCCGGGCCATGACTACATCCAATGGTTTATTAAACCGGGTGGCAATGATCTCTCCCACCACCACCCCTCCCCTGGGAATCGCCAGTACAACGTCAAATTCAATTTCATTTTTCGCCAACTCTTCTGCCAACATATAGCCGGCCTCTCTACGATTTTTAAACACCCTGCTCCCCCGTTTTAGCTGGTAAGTTTTCTTCCCGGAATCAAACGTTCTGCTTCCGGCTTTTCTTTTTGCCGGGACATACGAGAGGACCCTTCCAAAATACCGCCTTCCTCAATGGTCATAATACTGCAGCTTATATCCCCATTCATGTTTCCGGTAGCAGTAATTTCGAGTCGTCCCGTAGCGGCCACATTCCCTTCCACCTTCCCGGCCAGGATGATGTTGGCGACTTTCACTTCCCCTTTTATCCTACCCCGCTCGCCCACCACCAGGTCTCCTTTGATATTCAACTTTCCTTCCACACTACCGTCAATGCGCATCGAGTTCTGAGCGTTGATGTCTCCTTTAATGTCCACTCCTTCGGCAATGACACTGGCAATGTTTTCATAAGTCCTGGCCTTACGCCGCATTTCCTCACCTCAACTCGTTTTATTAAAGTCCCAGGCAAAAAACCATTTCACCTTGACTATTAAGTCCGTGTGCTCTGTCTCCAGCGTACTTTTCCTTGTATTGGCGGTAACTAAAAATCATGACCAGACCTTAAGCAGTATGGCTAGGGCAGGTATATCATGGGATCCTGGGGCTCGTCATTTTTTAAAATACTAAAATGTAAATGTGGTCCAGTGGAGCGCCCCGTATTACCCAACCGAGCTATAGGCTGGCCCTTTTTCACTTTGTCACCTTCTTCGACGAGGTGAGCCGAATTGTGCGAGTACTGGCTGATCAATCCATAGCCGTGAGAAATCAAGATGGTTTTTCCATAAACCGGTTTCCAGTCGGCAAAGATCACCTTGCCGTCTCCCGCCGCCGCCACACATGTCCCTACGTCATTGGCAATATCGATTCCATCGTGGAAGCTGCTACCCCGACCTCCGAAAGGGCTATCCCGGGTACCGAATGCCGAGGTGATTTCCCCTTCCACCGGCCATTGATTGGGCATGCAGCGGAAGTAGTCTACCTCATTATTGGCCCTGGCCAGCATATCGTCCAACTCCTTTTCCTGGCGGGCCAACGCTATCTTTACTGCCTGGCTTTTGGCCAAGGCATCCTGGCTGCCCGGCACGGTTACCCTGACCTCTCCGCCCCCTCCTACACCACCCCGCGAGGGAGCCATCGCCTTACGGTTTTCTCCTTTAATCCCCATTAGCCGTTTTACTTGTTTCTGCTTTTCTTCTAATGCCCTTTGTTGTTCCTCTATGGATTCCATTTCCCGGGTAAGCAATTCAATAGTGTTGTCCTTTTCCCGGCTTTTTTCCTTGATGGCTTGTACGTTGCGGAAATCAGCTTGGTTGGAAAAATAGGCGAGCCCGAGCAGGGTAAATGCGACAGCAAATAAGGCTACTGCGGCGATGATCCCCCGCACCAGGTTGGCAGAGAGACTCTTCCGCCAAGGATGCGCTGAGGCGTCAGGTATTATCATCAGAGTGAAACGATTACTCTGGTAATTCTTTTTGGCCTTCCTGCTTTTCATTATGTACTCCCCGAATTGATCTGTTAATAGTATTTACAGTCGGGCGTGTTCCTAAAAACAAAACCGAAATGTTTCACGTGAAACATCCCAGCCAAAATGATATCATTTATCAAGTCCGAGCAACTGTAAAACCCGCTCCAGTTCCTCAGCGCTATAAAAGTGAACCGTAATCTTTCCAGCTCTTCCGTTGCTGGCTACGTCCACCCGAGTACCAAAATGCTTCTGTAACACATCCTCCAGGTCCTCAATTTCCACCGGACGCGGTTGCTGTTCCTGGTTCTTGCGCGCTTTTTCGCCGCGAACTTTATCCTCCGTTTCCCTTACAGACATGCCGGCAGCAGCAATTTCCCTGGCAGCCATCACCTGTTGCTCTCGATCGGGCAACGCCAGAATTGCCCGGGCATGACCAGCGGTCAAAGCCTTGCTGCCAAGCATCTCCAATACTTCCTCGGGCAGCCCCAGCATCCTCATGGTGTTGGCAATATGGGCCCGACTCTTGCCAAGCCTCTTAGCCAATTCCTCCTGGGTATATCCATGCTTTTGGATAAGTCCGCGATAAGCCAGAGCCTCCTCAACGACAGTGAGATCCTCGCGCTGCAAATTTTCAATCAGCGAAATCTCCGCTGCCTCCTGATCATTGATTTCCTTAACAATTACCGGGATGGTATCCAGTCCTGCCCGCATAGCGGCGCGCCATCTCCGTTCCCCGGCTATAATCTCGAAGCCTTTTCCTCCTGGCCTGACCAGCAGCGGCTGCAAAAGACCATGCTGGCGGATGGAATCAGCCAACTCGGATAAGGCTTCTTCCTCAAACTGTTTACGGGGCTGGTCAGCCCGAGCCGCCAAAGATTGAATACTTACTTCGCTAACCTGTCCTTCGCCATACTCCCCCAGGGTGCCTCCCAAAAGGGCATCCAATCCTCTCCCGAGGCCTTTTTCCTTCTTAGCCACGAGATAACACCTCCACAGCAAGTTCTCCATATACCTCCGCCCCACGTGAGCGCGGGTCGTAAGCCATGATCGGTTTGCCATAGCTGGGGGCTTCGCTTAGCCGAACATTGCGGGGGATAATGGTTTGATACACCTGGTTGCGAAAATGCTTTTTAACTTCATCTACCACTTGAATAGAAAGGTTGGTTCTTCCATCAAACATTGTAAAAACGATCCCTTCAACTTTTAGCATCGGATTAAGCCGCATTTTTACCCGACTTATGGTATCCATTAACTGACTTAACCCTTCCAGGGCGTAGTACTCGCACTGTAATGGTATGAGAACCGACTGGCAGGCAGTTAGTGCGTTTACTGTCAACAAGCCCAAGGACGGTGGACAGTCTAAAAAAATATAATCATAATCATCTTTAATAACCGACAGAGCCTGTTTTAAACGGCTTTCTCTCTCGGGAAGGGAGGCTAGTTCAACTTCAGCCCCGGCCAACTCCATGGTAGCCGGTATGACTTCCAGATTATCCACCCGTACCTTCTGAATAACTTCCCGGGGATTAACGCCCTGAATCAGCATATTATAGATACAAAAATCCAATCGGCGTCGATTAATACCCAGGCCGCTACTAGCATTCCCTTGCGGATCACAATCGACCAGTAATACTCTATAGCCCTTCACAGCAATACCAGCAGCCAAGTTGATAGCAGTGGTGGTTTTGCCCACACCGCCCTTCTGGTTGGCCACGGATATTATTTTACCCATGCCTTGTCCACCCTTTCTAAGAGACAGATTACTATTTCCCCTCCCATAAAAAAAAGTCCTGCCTGAGCAGGTAATGGTTTTTCACGGTGCTCTGCACCTATTTTACCAGACCCTGCCACGATATGGCATGAACTCTGAGAGCCTGTTCAGTTACGAAATGACGTTAGACACGGATAACACGGATTTAAACAGATTAGCACGGCAGTTTTGATATTATGATCAAATGCCGGGGAATAGCAGTTGTCTACGAGGGGGGTTTTTTGACGCTGACTTACGCTGACGAACGTAGAATTTCAATTGTGGAATAGACACGGATAACACGGATTTAATAGATTGGCACGGCGGCTTTGATATTATGACCAACTGCCGGGGAG
>Ga0116193_1000643_pt1 | contig 32125 bp, 22 predicted proteins | sample AD_UKC115_MetaG_FD_89892 | JGI IMG/M metagenome (GOLD analysis project Ga0116193, IMG submission 89892) | Active sludge microbial communities of municipal wastewater-treating anaerobic digesters from Hong Kong - AD_UKC115_MetaG | ecosystem: Engineered > Bioreactor > Anaerobic > Digestate... | reverse complement strand
TAAAGATAACAGAATAGATGGTATTCATATCCTTTTCGTCCCATACCTTCTTTTGTGGAACTCTTCACGATCATCCTGACCATAATGGGTCTGTGCATGTTTGAGATAATCTGCAGTATTGATAACGCTATCATCAATGCAGAAGTTCTCGGCACCATGCAGCCAAAATACCGGAGATGGTTTCTGCTGTGGGGAATCTTGTTCGCCGTATTTCTGGTCCGCGGACTGCTTCCTCTCCTCCTTGTCTGGTTTTCAACACCTGAACTGACTCCATGGGAGGCTTTCACGGCAATGTTCAGTGACAATCCGGATATAAAGGAGGCCATAGAGACCTCTTCTCCAATTCTCCTCATCGGTGGAGGAACATTCCTCATCTTTCTCTTCTTTCACTGGCTCTTCCTTGAGGAGAAACACTTCGGGCTGCCTGGAGAACGGTACTTCTTTTCCAAGGGGGTCTGGTTTTATGCAGTGGTATCCATCCTGCTCATGGCAATTGTCTGGTTTGCAATTGAAAAGAATGCCATGATGGCGTTTGGAGCGGTTGTCGGATCCACCGCCTTTTTCATTGTTCATGGTTTCCGCCAGAATGCAGAACTACAGGAGCAGAAACTCATCAGCGGGGATATGTCTGACATCAGTAAAATCCTGTACCTGGAGGTCATTGATGCGACATTCTCTATTGATGGAGTGCTTGGAGCGTTTGCTTTCACTATGTCAGTCCCGCTCATCCTGGTTGGAAACGCCCTTGGTGCTATTGCTGTCAGACAGATTACCGTCAGTAATATTGACAGGATAAAAAAATACCGGTTTTTGAAGAACGGAGCGATGTATTCAATCCTCTGTCTGGGGATTATCATGCTCATTGACAGTTTCGGATTTCACATCCCAGAATTTGTCTCACCGGTGATTACATTCACAGTTGTGGGGTTATTTTACATAAAATCAGTGCGCGAAGCAGGGAGTAATACTGACTCGACCTGATTGGTCCATGCATTTTTTTGCAGATGAATCACCATGTTTTAGTTGTACAAACACCAATAGTATTGGACACATTTTCGCATCACATATTTTTTGGGAGGTTTTTGTCTGTCCAATACATACAATTCTGAGAATATCAAAATTCTACGGGGTCTTGAACCGGTCAGGGAACGACCGGCGATGTATATCGGTTCTACCGATAGCCGTGGTCTGCACCATCTTGTATATGAGGTGGTTGACAATTCCATCGACGAAGCCCTCGCAGGATACTGTACCCATGTCCAGGTAGTCATCCACCAGGATGGGAGCGTTAGTGTAGAGGACAACGGGCGTGGTATCCCTGTAGACCCGATGAAGGACAATGATAACAAAACTGCTCTTGAAACAGTTCTCACGGTCCTTCATGCAGGTGGAAAGTTTGATAAAAATACCTACCAGGTGTCAGGGGGTCTGCACGGCGTAGGTGTCTCAGTTGTCAATGCACTGTCTGTTGAACTGACTGCTACAGTCTGGAAAGACGGGTATGAGTACCGGATGTTCTTTTCACGAGGTCAGCCACAGACAGATCTTGAGAAAAAAGAAGAAGACTATGAAGAGATCAAGGATAGGTATATAAGGCGGTACGGGAGCCTCCCCGATGACTGCCCGGAAACCAAAGAAGAATTTCTGAATCGATATCTCTCCAAGATCGCCGGAACCATGATCAGGTTCAAACCTGATTCGAAGATCTTTGAAACGGTTGACTTCGACTATGATATTCTTGCTCACCGGATGCGTGAACTCGCATTTCTGAATTCCGGGATCACCATCAGCATAGCTGACGAACGGTGTGAGGATTTGGAGGAATGCAGCGAAGTCTTCTCCTATGAGGGCGGGATATCAGAATATGTCAGATATCTCAATCACGAAGCCCAGCCAATCCATGAATCTGTCATCTCTTTTGGACGAAAGGATGAAGAAGCCAAGGTTGAGGTAGATATCGCATTCCAGTATGCAGCCGCATATTCAGAGAAAGTATACACCTATGTAAATAGTGTCAATACCAAGGAAGGCGGGACACACCTTGAGGGTTTCCGATCTGCCCTTACCAAAGCCATCAATAAGATGGGAAAGGAAAACAAGGTGATCAAAGACCAGAACCTCTCTCTTAAAGGCGATGATGTCAGAGAGGGCCTTACTGCCATCATATCAGTCAGGATGGCAAATCCCCAGTTTGAAGGCCAGACCAAGATGAAACTGGGGAACAGTGAAGTAAAAGGAATAGTTGATTCACTGGTCTATGCATCACTTTGTGAATACTTCGAAGAGCATCCAAAAGAACTCGCCGCTATTGTTGACAAGGCTGTATTGGCATATCAGGCCAGGGAAGCAGCACGTAAAGCAAAAGAACTTGCCAGAAGAAAGAGCACCCTTGAATCATCAGGACTTCCAGGAAAACTCGCCGACTGCTCAGAGCGCTCTGCAGAGAAGAGTGAGATATACATCGTGGAAGGAGACTCTGCAGGTGGTAGTGCCAAACAGGGGCGGGACAGACGGTTCCAGGCGATTCTTCCCCTTCGTGGTAAGATCCTGAACGTTGAAAAGGCAACGGTCCATAAGATATTGAAAAATAATGAAATTCAGGCACTCATTTCAGCAATCGGTACCGGCGTGGGCGAGTCATTCGATATCGAAAAAGCACGGTATCACCACATCATCATCATGACCGATGCGGATGTGGACGGTGCCCATATCAGCACTCTTCTCATGACATTCTTCTTCAGATATCTGCAGCCACTCATTGAAGCAGGATATATCTACCTGGCCCAGCCTCCTCTCTACCGGATTGCGAAGGGAAAACAGGAGAAGTACGCCTACACCGAAGAGGAGATGAAAGAGATTTTACAGGAGATGGGTGAAAAAGGCGTGAACGTTCAGCGGTACAAAGGTCTTGGAGAGATGAATGCATCCCAGCTCTGGGCAACAACCATGGACCCGGAGACAAGAGTGCTCAAACGGGTAGTCATCGAGGATGCAGCATACGCAAATGAGATCTTTGAAAAGCTGATGGGTGATGATGTAACCGCCCGTCGGGATTTTATCAAACGGCATGCAAAAGAGGTGACGAACCTTGACATCTGAAGAATCCCAGCAGCCACTCTTTGTCCCGAAGGTCAATCCTGTCAATATCGAAGAGGAGATGAAATCCTCCTATATCGATTATGCAATGTCTGTCATCATCGGGCGTGCAATTCCTGATGTCAGGGATGGATTAAAACCAGTGCACCGGCGGTCACTCTTTGCCATGTGGGAGATGGGAAACACCCATGACAAGCCATATAAAAAATCCGCCCGTGTAGTCGGAGATGTCATGGGTAAGTATCACCCGCATGGTGATGCATCCATCTATGATACCATCGTCAAGATGGCCCAGCCCTTCTCGTACCGGATGATGCTGGTCGACGGTCAGGGGAACTTCGGTTCTGTTGACGGTGACGCCCCTGCAGCAATGCGTTATACTGAGGTCAGACTGAAACGGGAAGCAGAAGAACTTCTCACCGATCTTGAAAAAGAGACCGTCGAGTTTGTCCCGAACTTTGATGAATCCCTGCAGGAACCATCTGTCCTTCCGGCAAAACTGCCCAACCTTCTCATTAACGGATCTGACGGTATTGCTGTTGGTATCGCAACCAAAATGCCACCCCACAACCTGGGAGAAGTATGTGATGCCGTCTGTCACTACCTGGAACACCCGGATACGACGGTCTATGAACTCATGCAGATCATGCCCGGTCCTGATTTCCCGACCGGAGGTATCATCATGGGGACCGACGGGATTCAGAATGCATACCTCTCCGGACAGGGGAAATTGACCGTCAGGGGGGTTGCAGAGATAGATGAATCAGGAAAACGTAACCAGATCATCATAACCGAGATTCCATACCAGGTTAATAAAGCCAAACTTATCGAGCATATCGCAGAGTTAGTCAAAGAAAAGAGGATTGAAGGGATTTCGGATCTCAGGGATGAATCTGACAAGGACGGCATGAGAATTGTCATCGATCTTCGGAAAGATGCACGACCTCAGCTGATCCTGAATCACCTCTATAAGCACACTGCTCTTGAAAGTACCTTTGGGATAATTAACTACGCAATCGTTGATCTTCAGCCAAAGATCCTTGGACTTATCCCTCTGATTGAGCAGTTTGTCCGTCATCGAATAACGGTTATCACGAGAAGGAGCGAGTTTGACAAGCGAAAAGCTGAAGAACGGGTTCATATCCTTCGGGGTCTGCTCCATGCAATCGACAATATTGACGCAGTAATCGTAACTATCAGAGCCGCACAGACCGCAGATGAGGCAAAGGAAGCACTTATTGCCAAATTCTCCCTTGATGAAGCACAGGCAGGTGCAATCCTTCAGATGCAGCTTCGCCGGCTTGCAGCTCTTGAAAAGCAGAAACTTATCGATGAACGGGAACAACTGGAAGCTGAAATCAGAAAACTTATAGAACTTCTCTCATCCGAGGATAATATCAGGGCTGAAATTTCCCGAGAACTTCAGGAACTTCGGGAAAAATACGCCGACAAGAGAAGAACCCAAATCACCGGTGATCTACAGGAGATTGTCAGGGAAGATCTCATCCCTAACAAGCAGGTTCTTGTCTGTCTGACTCACCAGAATTATGTCAAGCACATGGATGTGGATGCCTACCGGGTTCAGGGCAGGGGAGGCAGAGGTGTTATGGGAATCTCCATTAAAGATGGAGATTATGTGGAACAGGTCTTTGTTGCAAATACCCATGACCATCTCCTCTGTTTCACCTCAACCGGACGGGCATACTGGCTCAGAGTCTTTGATATACCGGAAGGCTCCAGGCAGAGTAAAGGGAAGGCAATTGTAAATCTTCTTGACCTTCGGAGTGAGGAACGGGTAACCGCAGTCATCCCGGTCCAGGAGTTCTCATCTGATCGGTTCTTCCTCTTCCTGACCGAACGGGGTATGATCATTAAGATCCCACAGGATGAGTTTTCACGCCCGAGATCTACAGGAGTAAACGCAATTTCCCTGCGTGAGGGTGATAACCTGGTACATGTCATGGTCAGTGACGGTAGCCAGGAGATCATCATCACGACAAAATATGGTCAGAGTCTAAGGTTCCATGAGGAACAAATACCTCTTCGACACCGCAATGCTCTTGGTGTAATCGGAATGCGAATGAAAGATGATGATATCGTAACCAGTATGACCGTCATCGAAGAAGGGAAGCATCTCCTCACCATCACCTCTTCAGGGTATGGAAAACGGACGAACTTTGATGAGTACCGTGGTCATGGCCGTGGGACGATGGGTGTCAGAAACATCAAACTCAAACGAAATGATGGTATTGTCGCGGCATTCTCCGCAGGGCCTGAAGAAGAGATTATCCTCATGAGTGCTGAAGGAATTGTCATCAGAACCAGCGTTGAAAAGATCACGATACAGGGTCGTTCAACCCAGGGTGTCAGGATAATGAGACTTGCGGCAGGTGACCGGGTGGTTGGTGTCACCTCACTCTCTCCGGAAGAGCAGAAAGATATCAGTGATGATATACCCCAGGCAGAAATAATCGACGAGGGACCGGATGAAAACGGTTCTTCTGACGAATAAAAATTAACCTTTTTTCAGAATTTTCGCAGTGCAGGTCTGTCCATCAGTATACCTGGATGCTGTTCCCTGAATTATTCCATCAGATATCAGAGACCCGGTATAATACCCGTTGTTTCCTCTTCTAAACATGTGAACATAATTATCCACAATTGACTGAATTTCTATAATGTCAGTTATCCTTCCCTCTGACCAGGAAGCATCAATAGTTATTCCATCTGCTCTGACTTTCCAAACACCATCATAATTCCCCATTGGCCCGTATGTCCTGAACTGACCATTCAGATAATGGCTTAAACAGTTCCTGTTTCAGGGCTGGACTTTTCGTATCAGACCGGATGGAGTAATACTGGATAAAATACCATTCCTGGTACATTGTACAAAGAATATTGATCGCAAAATCCTTGTCTTTTCCAGTAACATACTCAGTCGGTGCAATGCTCGTCCAGAACGTGTGTTTTTTGTCCTTTGCCCCGCTTATACATCCAACAGAGAGTTGTGCTGCATTCATCCCTCTGCCCGTCATACCCTGGTTTCCATATCCCATGGAAGTCGGGGTATTTGCCTGTGCTCCAAGAGTGAAATCTACTGCCAGTCAATCCGAACATAAATTCTGGTCTACCGAAAAACTCATGTTAACACTTGATTCAGGGTGTATAACAAGCGGTGGTGGAGTCCATGAAAAGGTTGAGGAAATGTTCTGTGTACAGTCCATGGTATCCCATTTCTAGGTGGTTTCACCAGACAACGAGGTATCAGAATGACTATTTCAACGGTCTCTTACCCAGAAAGGGTACTAAAAACTAATTGTTGCTGTTGCTCTTAAGATTTTACGGATTCTTTGGCATTTTCTCATCAATAATGAAATATTTAAAGATGGAATTCCTTGAATGAAAACTGTTAAGATTCCCAAGTTTCCAGAAAATATTGAGAGAGTTGGAATCGCAAAGATTATTCAGCTTTTGTCTAGGGGAGCTGATATAAATGTTCAAGAGGAAGGTAAGGAGATTATGCGAATCAATGGTTCAAGTCACCCTACTTGATCCCGATTTTCATGGGAAAGTAATTGAGTGATTTATAAAAAAGGGAGTGTTTTTAATAATTTTATTGGTACTTGAGAGCCAGAAAAAGGGATATCTCACCCAGCCAGAGATATCCCCAGCGTAACATTCACTCCTTCAATATCCCAATCCCGGTCCAGCTGGAATAGTACTGATCCATCCCTGCCACTGACAGCGTCATGAATCAAGAGTGTCTTCCCCCTGACCTCTTGTTTAATAAGATCCTGCCATGATTTTGAGAGCAGCTTTCTCACGTGCTCATCCTCAATAACCGCATCAATCAGGATATTATCCTCAACATTCAGATCAAGCTGTTTTCTCATCTCCTGAAGCCTTCTGATGATCTCACGACTATATCCTTCAGCTTCAAGATCCTCAGTAAGCGTCGTATCAACATAGACCGACGCATCGGTCATCTCTGCACCAAAGATCCCTTCCGGAAGATGCTGACTGAAGGTCATATGTTCAGCGGTCAGGACAAACTCCTCAGATCCATCACTCAGTGTAACCGACCCGGACTCCTCAAGCTGCTTTCGGAGGGCTGACCCGTCAGTAGCCTCAATCAGACCCTTCACAACCGGTCCTTTCTTCCCAAATGATGGTCCGATCTTCTTCATGACCGGTTCTGCATTGAATCGCATCCGGTCCCAGCTTCCCTGGATAACCTCAATATTCCGGGTATTTGCACGATCCTTTGCCAGTTCTTCCATGGACCTGAAGGCTTCGGTGACCGATTCACTTGACGTCACAACAATGACATTCTGCACCGGCCAGCGAAGTTTTCTCTTCCCTGCCTGCCGTGCATTTGCAACTGCTTCATCAAATTTCCGGACAACATCCATCCGACGCTCAAGATTCTCATCAATAAGCCTGATATCTCCTGCTGGCCATTTTAGCATGTGAACTGATACCGGATCTTCAGGCAGCCGGAGATTCTCATACATTGCTTCGGTGATATGAGGAGTAAACGGGGCAAGAAGTCTGCATAGGGTGCGAAGACAGTATGCAATCGTCTCATATGCAAACTTTTTGTCAGGTGAGTCTTCCTCAAGCCACATACGAGGCCGGACAATCTGGACGTACCACCGGGAGAGATCTTCAAGGATGAAATTCATCAAAAGCCGGGTGACACGGTGCAATTGGTACTCATCCATGTCTGCAGAAACCGATCTGGCAATGGTATTAATCCGTGAGATGATCCACCGGTCAATCTCCGGCATCTCCCGGTAGGAACGAACGATGTACTCATCATCATACTTCCCGTCTGGTGTCAGGGCAGGGGAAAACCCGTCAAGAATCATATAGGGAAGCGGGAACCGATACACATTCCACAGGATATTCATCGTCCGGTTCACGGTTGAAACCCCGTCCCAGTTGAATTTCAGGTCTTCCCATGGTGCATTGGATGAAAGAATATAGAGACGGAGAACATCAACACCGAACTTCTGAACCACTTCTTCAGGAGTGACCACATTTCCAAGACTCTTGCTCATCTTCCGCCCATCAGCATCGAGAGCAAACCCATGCATCAGGACGCTCTTATAGGGAGACCGGTTAAAGGCAATCGTAGAGGCACCAAGCTGTGAGTAAAACCATCCTCTGGTCTGGTCCTGCCCTTCAGTGATAAAGTCAGCAGGCCACATCTCATGGAACAGGGCATCATTCCGGGGAAAACCAAGGGTTGCCCAGGATGCCATTGCCGAGTCAAACCAGACATCAAAGATATCCTCTACCCGTTTCATGGTCCCGCCACAGGAACAGGGCACGGTTATCTCATCGACATACGGCCGGTGCGGATCAGTGAGATTGCTCCCGGCTGCTGCATTCAATTCTGCAACCGTCCCAAAGACCCGGTGGGCAGAGCATGAGGAACACTGCCAGACCGGAATCGGGATACCCCAGTACCGCTGTCGTGAGATACACCAGTCACGTGCATCAGAGACAAAATCATAAAAACGGGCACTCCCGGCCCAGTCCGGATACCATGAAGTCGCCTTGATCTCAGAGAGCATCTTCTCTTTCATCTTCGGAACAGAGATGAACCACTGCTCAGTAGCCCGGTAGATGATAGGGGTCTTACACCGCCAGCAATGACCATACCGGTGGGTTATCTTCTGCCTCCCAAGCAAATGACTACCAAGATCTGATAGGATCTTCTCATTTGCATCACGGACAAACTGACCGGCATATATCCCGCCTTCATCGGTATAGTATCCGGCTCCGTCAACAGGACAGAACACATCAAGGCCTTTCTCCACACCAAGGAGATAATCGTCCCATCCATGTCCGGGGGCGATATGGACCATGCCGGTATTGTCCATCTCAACAAATCCAGCGGTAACCACCGTATGCACGATCTCTTTCTGTCGAGGGATGAGATCAGCAAGTGGTGAATCATACGTTGTTCCTGCCAGTTCCTCTCCGGTCTTTTCTGAGAGGATTGAATAATCCTGATATTTCCCCCGTTTTAATACCGGTTCGACAAGATCCTTTGCTATCCAGAGAATCTCCTTTTTCCCCTCTTTTATTGCCTCAACTCTTGCATATATAAAATCTTTATCGACAGCAACGGCCACATTTGCCGGAAGGGTCCATGGGGTCGTGGTCCAAATGACCAGATATTCATTCATAAGACCATGGATCGGAAACTTTACAAATATTGACGGATCCTGTTCATCCCAGTATTCCACTTCAGAATCGGCGATGGCGGTCTCACACCGGGGACACCAGTTGACTACCCGGTGACCACGATCTAAGAGACCCTTCTCATCTGCCTGTTTCAGTGTCCACCATGCCGCTTCAATATATTCGGGCATGATGGTCTGGTAGGGATCATCAAAGTTCATCCAGACGCCGAGAGATTTAAACTGCTCTGACATGATGTCTTTATGGCTGAGGGCGAACTGCTTGCACCGCTCGATAAATGCGCCGATACCGAAAGCCTCTATATCTTTCTTATTTTCAAAGCCAAGTTCATGTTCGACCCTGACTTCGATGGGAAGGCCGTGCATATCATATCCGGCACGATCGATGACATGTAACCCATGCATCCGCTTATACCGGAGAATGCTGTCTTTGAGGATCTTATTCCATGCTGTTCCAAGGTGAATGTGCCCGGTGGTATATGGCGGCCCATCTACGAAAAACCATGTTTTGCCATCCCGGTTCTGCTCCTGTACCCGGGCATATATGTCCTCCTGTGTCCAGAATTTCTGAACCGAGGCTTCTATTACCCTGGGCGTAAAACTGCTGGTAACCTCTTGCACAATATTTCCTCAAAAATTCCGTATATTATTGGCTGCACCGGAAGATAGGTGTTTCTTACATTACCACCCGCCGGCGCCTCCACCACCAAATCCTCCGCCGCCGCCAAAACCTCCTCCTCCAAAGGATCCGCCTGACCCGGATGAAGGGGCAGAATAGGCAAGCATAGGAGAAAATCCGGTGTGAATGAGAGCAGGAGCAAACCACCCGCCGGATGGAAGATCCGGAACATGAATTTTTAATGATTTAAGCGTCTTTGATACCCGATCACCAACACCAAGAGCGGTCCCATACACCATCCAGTCTCCCCAGATGGATATATCCTCCGGAGAGTACCGCTGCATCATGACCGAGTCTGAAAGAAATCCCCGGAATGACTCCCATTGTAACCGATCCCGGTAGTAATCCCCCTTCCAGGTTCCAAAGAGAGATACCGGGAATACCAGGGCGATAATCATCTGTAGAATAGTTAAAGAACTATAATAGACAGCCGAACCAAGGATCAGACGATCACCCGGACCGATGATGATCAGCACCAGTGATACAAAAAATACACCTACAGCCAGGATGAGAAGGGGAATAAGATGGGTATGACCATTCCTGATATAAGCAGAGACCATCTGATCAACGATTCCGGTTGGAAGGTCCCGGAATGATCTCTGAAACTCAACCAGTTGGGTCCTCATTGATTCATTCGCATTGGCATCAGAGGCCATCCGGGTAAACGTCTCATTTGTCACAATTCCGTCCTCTGAAAGGAGGGATAATGTTCTGATCACCTGCTCTTCGTATCTATCACCGGTCCCGTTCTTTAATACCCGGATTGAAAAGTCCTTCTCTGACTGCTGCTGTATTGAGATGATGCCTCTGCGATGGAGATCAATCAATGTCGCATGGAGCCCTTCTTCTGGAAACTTCCCAGGATCTCCTGAGAAGACAAGAGAGACAAGCCAGGGTTTTATTGACGGATCAGGAACAAAACTCAGGTGATCAGGGACAGTATAGGATTTCTCCCGGCCATACCTGTACCAGATACCAAGCAGAAAGACAGGAATACCAAAGAGCAGCAGACTGGAGAGTGCGGATATCAGCCGGTACAGGGGATTTGCTACTGAGAGATACCAGGCGTTTGCCTGCTCTGTCCGTTCCCTGACTGAACCGGATATAGGTCTGACCTGGCCGTTCAGTGATGCGGTGACCGAGGGATCTATCAGCACTTCAAATCCTAGTGGAATATCTTCGGCTACTGAACCGGTCAGGATGTATGAATCACCAGATCGGGTAACCGTAAGATCAGCCGGATGAGGATAGAGTTTGGTCACACCGGGTGCCGGGATCTGAATCCTGACTGAATCATAAGGAATGTGAGTTGTGGCCAGATCAATATTCAGATGGTCCCCATCAGTCCCCCGCTCTACCGGAGGTACAATATCCCACGTATACGATATCGGGTACGTCCCTGAACGGAAATACCCTGGATTGAATGCCCCGGCTTCATTTCTTCCAGCCCGGTCAGTAATAATTGAACGGGCACCTGTATTTTCACCGGTAAGGGTTACGGTTCCATCAGCTTCTTTCACATACCCAATGGTTCCCGAGGGAGGCGCTACTGATATAAACCGGATATATGAGTCTGAACGAATCGTGCTATACACCGGACTTTCAAATTTCCGGTTCAGACTTCTATAGTAATCAGATATATGAACATTATAGAGATATGATTCCTGTAATGTACCATCCCATGAGAAGGAGACATCATATGAATTGACCTTCAGATCAGGGATAAATATCGTCTGGGCAAAAGAGAAGAGAGAAAATCCACATATTGCGATTCCGGCGGTTATTAAAAGGAGAAGTGTCAAATCCTTATTTTCATCATCCATGGCGTTCCTCTGAAAAGCCATATCTGGTTTGTACGCGGATATCAATATCTGACATAATAACAGGCTCCGAACTCCAGTTTTTTTCCTGATGAGAGATTACGGAGGAAGGAACTGGCATGATCCTCGCATACCACCACCTTACAACATCCGAGTATTTCAAGACCGATTGCAGGTTTCCCACAGACCTGGCATATCGTTTCATCTCCGGGTGATATCCCCATACTATTCCTGAACCCTGAAAATATTTGGATGCTTTGATCAGGAATCAGTCTTCACTTTTCTGAAACCTGACGAGATCATGAGCTTGTGAGAGAAATCCGAAAAACTGCTCATCCAGTGGTTCTTCTTTTGCATATTCAACAAGAGAAGACCATGTCAAAATCTCAATTATCTTCTCCTTTTCCGGAAGAATCAGTCCGGGGGAGCCGGATATAATCTCCTCACTGGTCAGAGCATCTCCTTTTCCATAAGTATGTGAAATATAGGTCCTTATTGCCTGACCAAGCATGCCATACCCTTCTTTCTTCTCTCCTGCATGATAGGCACGTTCTGCATCGCTCAGCATCTCATTCACAATCTCATGGTAATCTTTCGATGGAATCACACATTCTTCGCATGGTTTTGGCTCCGGGCGGGTGGAGAGATACCACCAGGCAACTCCGGCGCAGAGGACAATAAGAAGAATAACCAACAATATTCCGATAAACCAGAATAAGGGAAACGCATCATCCTGCTGCAGAGTAACTTCTTCCACGGTTTCATTTACAATCCGGGCAGACAGGGTTGCATTTCTCCCATCCGGACTTGTGTACTGCTGCCTGATCGTCGTCTCTTCAGGAGTCCTGGTCACCGATCCTGATGATGGCACCATCGAACTGTTGTGTAACTGGTCTTTTAGATCATTCCAGGTACTGTTCGAGTTGAGTGCCGGAGGTACAGGAATTTCTCCACTCTTCTCAGCGGTGAGCGATGAAACCTTCCCATCTTCTGCCTTTCCTGTTACAGAAATCTTTTCCCCGTTATCATTCTCAAAACTGACAGCGACCTCTCCTTTATCTGGTCCGGTCGGAACTATCCGCCCTGAAGTCTGGTTATACCCGGCCTTTCGAAGATCTGATGCCTGTTGCCTGATAAGGGGATCCTTCTCAAGAGAATCTGCAAGTTTCCGCCTATTCTCCTCATTCTGCTGACTCTCCTCTATCATCTGCTGCTGTAATGCTGAAGAGGAAGAAGACATCTGATTATTTTGTAAAGCCTGCGAGGGATTCTGTGCAGCGGAAGAAGACCGTGAAGATCCTGTCATACTCTGGGACATAAAACTCTGCATCAGTTGCTGGTGTTGCTGTCTTATCTGCTGCATCTCCTGTTCCATCTGGGTAAATGGATCCATATGTGAAGAGGATGAGGGAGTCTTCGTCGCTTCAGATGTCGAAGAGTGAACGGTCTTCTGCTGTGGATTATATTTTTTTGGATCAGAGACAAAATGAACCGAAAGTGGAGGAAGAACAACCGCATAATCCTTTCCCTTATCCTCATACAGCAGGAGCAGAGAGAGATCATAATCGGTTTCTGTTTCTGAAGTAAGAGTCAGACCATGATTCGATCTGCCCGGAGCTACCGGAAAGGACTGGGACTGTGTACTGGTCTGTGATATGGAAAAACCACCGTCATTCTGGTGCCGGGTAAGACTATACTGAAGCGTTCCAATCAGAGTATTCGGAAATGAACTCTCTATGGTAAAGGGAACCTGTGCATCGGTCCCAACCTGGTAATAATATTCTGATTGTGCAGATGACATTGAAATATCATCCGCAACTGCATGAAATCCGGATATAAGGATACATCCGGCAAGAATCCACAAGAATATCTTCGCATTCATTGAATAATCCTCCTCCTTCCGTATCGCAGGAATATCTCTCCTGAAATCAGAATCAGTGCGGCAATATAGAACCAGTCACGGATACTGGTATCCTCTTTCTCACGGACGATCTCTTTGTTCAGATTTGAATATATCTCTGAAAGGGTTCGATCGTCGACTGATTTGAAATACTGTCCATTCGTAGAAGCTGCTATCTGCTGGAGCATCGCTTCATCAAGTGTTGCATACTGGGGATTTCCAAACCAGTCATATCCCAGTACAACCGGACTGTCTGAACCCATACCAATAGTGAACACCTGAATTCCCTTCTCCCGTGCAAACCCTGCCGCCTGTTCAGGATGGATAACACCGGCATTGTTCACTCCGTCGGATAAGAGAATAACTACCTTTTTACGGTTTGGTATAGATTCAGCCATATCAATACCAAGAGCCAGACCGTCCCCAATTGCTGTCGCTCCCTCCTTTGGCTCGATTGCCTGCAGTTTTCTGATTACACGATCCTTATCAGGTGAGAGATAGGCTGCACTGGTGGCACCTGATTCAAATGTAATTATCCCGGCGTAATCCTTTGGATCAAGGGATTTTAACAGAATCTCTGCTGAACGTTTTGAAGATTCCAGTCTGGTCGGCTGATAATCGGTTGCCTGCATGCTTCCCGATACATCCAGAACAAGAACCACACTTACCCCTTCTTTTGTCTGTTCAAGAGGTATGTGAGGATCCGCAAGTCCGATGATGATGCATCCGATAGCGGCAAGAATAAGCAGGAGAAGAGTTCGTGGCCGGGAAGATTGCGTACTGCCATGAAGAGCACTTTTTAAAAACCCAATATGTGAAAAGACGATTGCTTCCTGTTTCTTTCTTTTTGTCTGATATTCATAGTAATAATAGAGACAGGGCAGAAGAACCAGGGCAATTAGCCACTCAGGATGATAAAACCCGGTCATAATTCTCCTCCCGGACGGGCCATCATCAGATGCTTAAGGATAGGGACATAATCATCACCGGATATGATATTGACGAATGGGATCCTGTGCTTTCTCATCATAAGAGAGATCTTCTCGGTATGCTGAGCCGTTGCTTTTTGGTATTCCTCACGAACGAGAGGATCTGATGTATCAACCAGAATCTGCTCTCCTGATTCGGCATCCTCTAGTTCTATCAGTCCGACATCAGGAAGCTCTTCTTCACGGGGATCGGAGATCCGGATCGCCAGGAGATCATGATGTCGTTTCACCATGGATAACTCCTTTGAACAGTCAGGAGTGAAGAAATCAGATAAGAGGATCACGGTCGACATCCGGCGGACCCTTTGCACGATCATGGACAAAGCCGGGCGGAGATCAGAACCTCCGGCCTGCGATGTATGAGTTATTATCGACTGGATAAGGTGAATAACATGGTTTCTACCACTTCTGGCAGGAATGAACTTCTCAACCTTGTCTGATACCAGAATCAGCCCTACCCGGTCATGATAATGAACCGCTGATAAGGCAATGGTTGCGAGAACAGAGACCAGAGTGCTGAATTTTGAGACCACGTGACCAAAAGTTCCTGAACCGGAGATATCTGCAATCAGATAGATAGTATGATCACGTTCTTCAACAAACTCCTTAACATAGGGGATTTGATACCGGGCAGTTATCTTCCAGTCAATGGCACGGATATCATCACCGGGAATATATTCCCTGATATCGGAAAATTCAACACCCTGTCCCTTGAAAAGAGAGATATGGACTCCGGCCTGCTGACCGGTAACCCGTGCCCTGGTCAGGATATCAATTGTCCTGACATTCTGAATCAAATCCGAATAGCTGGTATTATCCGGCATAGTTCACCGCTTCAGGGGACCGGGACTGTTCGTATGATCTGATCGATGATTGAATCCACCGTAATCTCTTCTGCCTCTGCAAGATAGGAGAGCAGGATCCGGTGACGAAGTACATCATGAGCAACTGCTTTTACGTCATCCGGAATGACAAATCCTCTTCCCCGGAGGATTGCGTGTGCCTTCGCTCCCAACATCAGATATATAGAGGCACGGGGCGATGCTCCATACCGGATATAGGAAGCAAGAGGGATTTGATACTCTTTCGGATTCCGGGTTGCATCAACAAGAGATGTGACATATTTCTTGATCTCAAGGTCTGCATAGATAGAGGGAACCACCGTCTGGATTTTTTTGATATCTGAAGCAGAGATGACCGGTTTTGGCTGATAACAGACTCCTTCGGTAAACCGATCCAGAATGAGAAGTTCCTCTGATTTTGACGGATAACCCATCAGAACCTTAAACATGAACCGATCCATCTGTGCTTCAGGAAGCGGGTACGTTCCTTCATGTTCGATCGGGTTCTCTGTTGCAAGGACAAAGAAGGGGTCAGGAAGAGCATACGTCTCACCCTGGATGGTAACCTGCCGTTCCTGCATTGCTTCAAGAAGTGCTGACTGAACCTTTGGCGGGGCACGGTTTATCTCATCAGCAAGAAGAAACTGAGTAAATACCGGACCCTTTACCGTTTTGAATGTGCAGTCCTGCTGGTTGTAAATCTTCGTTCCGGTGATGTCGGCGGGAAGGAGGTCTGGAGTGAACTGTATCCGGCAAAAACCGGTATCGATGCACTGTGCAAGAGTTTTTATCATCAGTGTCTTTGCAATACCAGGAACACCTTCCAATAGAACATGTCCATCTGCGATCAATGCGATGATAAGTCGTTCAAGGATGTTTTTCTGACCGGCGATAACCTGACAGATCTCATGTTCCAGAGGGATGAGGAGATCCGCACACTCTTTTGCCTGATTTGTAAGTGACTGAATTTCTGCGTTCATGGAATTGAACTCCTGAAGAATAATCCGGACCTTTTTGTCTTTGATTGTCAGGAGGTGTACGATGCAAAGTAAAGGTTGCCTTACAAAAGGATAAATATGTAGTACATAAGGATAAAATATGGAAAGAGATCTGAGGTGAATTGTATGCCGGGTATTTCATACAATAAAATTCATGATCTTTTCAGACGATTGCTTGAAAATATTCAGGATATCATTGTAATCGGTACGTGTGGATTACTATTCGCTCTCATGGTGAAGACGCTTCTGTCCATGTACTTCGCCCTGGCACAACCTTTTGAATTTCAGTATGTTGCATCAGAATTGATCTATATTCTGGTCCTTGTGGAAATTTACCGCCTCCTTATCATCTATATCCGGGAACACCGTATTGCAGTTGATATCATGATAGAAGTAGGAATCGTGTCCATACTGCGTGAGATAATCCTTCATGGAATTCTTGAGATTAATCCTCTTACTATACTCACGGTTTCAGTATTGTTTTTTTCACTTCTCCTGTTATTGCGATATGGTGCTATCAGAAAGGAGGAAGTTGAGGTTCTTGACCGGGGGACCTTTATTGAGGAGTTCAGGGGATCACTCGAAAATTTTGCAAAACGAAAAGAGAAAAATATAAATAAAATTAAAGACTAACTTAAAGTGTGCAAAGGAGGGAACGATTATGAGCCTCTTTAAAAAACAAAAAGGAACAGAAATTACTCCCTCATCACCACAAACCCGTGCCTTGAGGGAGCACCGGTCAGGATTTATTGATGACTTCGATTCCATATTCGAAGATTTTCGAAGGTCCTTCGATAACCTGATGCGGCCATATTTCCCATTCGATTATCTCCCCAAAGATATAGCGGAATTTGGAAGAGAACATTATGCACCCCTAGATCTCATCGATGAAGGGGATCACTATAAACTTCAGGTCGAATTACCTGGTATGACAAAGGATGATGTAGAAGTCCAGATTACCAGTGATTCATTGATCCTGAAGGCCCAGAAGGAATCTTACAACGAAAAATCAGAGAAAAACTATCTCCATCGTGAACGGTATTATTCAACCTGGAAACGGGAAGTACATTTCCCAGAAGAAGTCAGGGCAGAGAAGGCTGAAGGTTCCATGAAGGATGGAATTTTAGAACTTACCATCCCGAAAAAGGAACCAAAAGCAAAGGAGCAGGTGTATACCATTCCAATTACCTGAAAATTTTATTCACTTTTTTTCTAGACCAGTCCAGCAGCCATCTTATCTATATCCTCAACCTGGTAATCAGGATGCATCGTATACCGTGCCATGACGGTGAGGACCAGAATTACTATACCGAGGATAAACGAGAGCAGAAAGGCCAGATCAAATCCGGCAGTCAGCACCTTCATCTGAATTTCGACCGGGGCATTTTTTGTAATATCATAATGTGCTGCTATGGTCGTCATCCCCTGGATAAAAATTACATTATAAATCGCTATCCCGATGGTCATCGGAGCAAACCGTTCAAGACTTGTGAGTGAAGAGACCATACCCTGGTACTTCTTTGATGCACTGGTCATGATCATGTTTGATATAGGGGTAATAATAAGACCAAGTCCGAATCCAATACAAAGCAGGCATACCGTGACAAAGATGGTCGGGGTGTAAATCCGCAAATGAGTGATAAGGAAATAGCCGATAAGCAAAACAACGGCAGCGATAATAGAGAGGATTCGACCTCCGAGATGGTTATACAGCACTCCGGCGATAATGCCGGCAACCATCATGGCAACTGAGAGGGCAGTCAGGATGAGTCCGGCTTCTGACGTTGAATATCCGCCTACATATTCGAGGTAAAAGGGAAGAAGATAATTTACTCCTGAAAAACTGAAAAAAACCAGGAATATTACCAGATTGATGAGCAGAAAATTCTTGTCATGAAATAGCCTAATCTCCAGGATAGGATTTTGAATATGAAGTTCTTTCCATACGAATAATCCCAGTAAGACAACTGCAAGCCCAAGAGATCCGATAATTACTGGAGACGTCCATCCAAGATTTGTCCCTTCTGAGAACCCATAGAGTAGAAATGCAAGGCCCACAAAAATCAGACCAGCACCGATCCTGTCAAATACTTCCAAAGTCTGGTGAGATGGCTGACCAGGAATCACCCGTAACCCAAGCAGTAATGCGATAATCCCGACCGGAACATTGATAAAAAATATCCAGTGCCACGAGAGATATTGGGTCAGAAATCCTCCCACGGTCGGGCCGATAGCAGTTGCAAGTCCGGCCATTGTCATGATAATGCCCATGGCTTTTCCTTTCATATTCATTGGAATGAATGCCGTAACCATTGCCGGGGCAATCGCAGTTATCATGGCACCACCTACACCCTGGAATGCCCGTGAACCAATAAGAGTGAGAAATGAACCGGTAAGGTCAGGAAGAAACCCACATAAGAACGAACCGATGGTAAATATGATAAAGCCGGTTAAAAAAATCCTCTTAAACCCGATCAAGTCAGATATTTTCCCAAAGATCAGAACACAACCGGCCATTACCAGGAGGTAGATGGTCGCTACCCAGGAGACAGCACTTGAGGAGAGTGAGAAGGATTCTGATATAGTAGGAAGAGCGATATTCACGATCGTTCCGTCAAGGGACGCCATGAATGTTGCGAGAGATATTGCAATAATGAGGGGGATATACCCTTTTTGCACGTTCACGGACAAAAAAGCCATATTCGTTTTATGCTATAGTTCTATTTGAAGGAATATGATGTGGATCATTAAAAGATCCCTGGAGGATGATGCGTTAAAAAAAGAAAACAGAAAGAAATGAAAAATTTTAGAATTTTTACTGTGTCTGAACCTGATCATCTTCAGGGACAGACGCAGTAATTACCGGAGTTTCGTTACTCTTTTTATCTGCCGGGATGATAGAACTGGATCTAATCTCAAGTTCCATATCTGCACCTGGCTTGAAAGGAATAGAGGCAACCCAGATTCCGGTCTGTGGGTCCTTTACCTCTGCCACATACTGATTGCCACATGCTGCATCATACATGAGGAAAGTGATCGGACTTCCGCTCTGGATATCACCCTGAATTGTCAGTTTTCTCCCATCACCGAACCGTCCATTGTTCCCAACAGAGACCGGGTTTCCATCAATACCAACTCTGACATTCTTCCCGTCCGCGGTTATCAGGGAACCGGGGGTGATGGGGTTTCCATCAACAAGGGCCGTTCCGGATATGGTCATGGGAACAACCGGAATCGGAGGGGTTCCTCCATCAATCCGGATATCAAGTCTGGTAAGTCCTCCCTCGATATATGGATATGAACTTGCCCATTCACCGCTTGCATCCACATCCCTGACCTGTGCCATGACCGGCTCACCAGAACCTGCCGGGATTACCCAGAAGGTGAGTGGCTGTCCTGCTTTCAGGTCTCCCTGTGCAACCAGTTTGTTCAGTTCATTAAATCCGTAGACACCAGGTGAGGTGACAGCAAGCGGATTGCCACGATGTCCTTCAACAACATTGTCACCCTTTACCAGGATCATGGTTCCAACAGGCATCGGCATACCGTTCGATGTTACTTCACCATAGAACTCATGAGGCAGCACCGGCATTGGCGGAATGGGTGCTTCTCCGACACGAAGATCCAGCCGGGTCTTTGAACCACCTTTGTATGGATATGATTTCTGCCATTCCTTACCGGCATACACATCATAGCATTCTGCCTGGACAAAGTCCTGTTTGCCCTGTGGTTTTACCCAGAAGGTGATTGCATCTCCATTCTTTATTGTTCCCTTGACGGTGAGCGGATCTGGTGTTCCATAGGCCCCTTCAATCGTGGTTGTGACAGGATTACCGAATATACCGGTATCAATACCACTTCCCCGTGCCTCGATGATAGTCCCGATACATCCCGGACTTCCATCAACGGTGATGCTACCGAAGAACTCTGCCGGAGCAAGGGGTGCCTCGGTCACTTTGATCAGGTTATCCTTACAGGTTGCTGCAGAGCCGAACTCATTCGAGGCTTCAAGGCAGACGGTGTATGATCCAGGAGTCATATACCGATGAACCGGGTGCTGCTCTGATGAGGACTGTCCATCACCGAAGTCCCATCTCCAGGCGGTTGGTTTGTCGGTTGAAAGATCCGTGAACTGCACATCAAGCGGGACATATCCGGTTGTCGGGGATGCAACAAAATCAGGTACCGGTGGTTTTCCAGCCGGAAGGACGGTAATGTACTGGTACCTGATCTCACTGGACCGATCCTCTCCTCTGGTCACCGTCAGGAATACCGTATAGACACCTGCCTTGGTATACACATGAACTGGATTCTTCTCAGTTGAGGTCTGATCATCGCCAAAGTTCCACATCCATGTTTCAGGATTACCTGTTGAAAGATCAGTAAACTGAACAGTCAGGGGTTCCTTTCCGGAGGTTGGCTCTCCCATGAAGGAGGCTTTGAGCGGAACTGGTTTTTCATACACCCGGATGTACTTCTCACGAAGTTCGGTGGACATACCAAACGGATTCTCAACCGTCAGGGTAACCGAGTATTCTCCGGGAGTGGTATAGGTGTGTTCCGGATGCTTATCGCTGGATACTGATCCGTCACCAAACTCCCAACTCCACTTGGTCGGATCTCCGGTAGAGAGATCGGTAAAGCTTACGGTCAGAGGAGCGGTTCCGGAGGTTGGGAATCCTCTGAATTGTGCATCAGGCGGGAATCCCGGAGCAGTTACGGTGATGTAATCTGGTGCAATCTTGGTGTCTGCTCCACCTTCATTGCTAACCGTCAGTTCAACGGTGTATTTTCCTTCAGCTGGATACGTATGAACCGGATTTCGTTCCTCGGAGGTTGTTCCATCTCCAAATTTCCAGTACCACTGTTTCGGACTGTTCTTTGAGAGGTCAAGGAATGTCACTGTAAGCGGGGCTTTTCCCTCCCGTGGAGCACCGGAGAAGTCTGCACTTGGCGGAAGAACCGGTTCATTAACGATGATGTAATTCTGTTCAACCAAAGTGTCAGTTCCGGCAGAGTTCTTAACCGTCAGGGACACGGTGTACTTTCCTGCTTTCTCATACACGTGAACCGGATTTTGTTCGGTTGAGACCTGACTGTCACCAAAGTTCCACTCCCAGCTGGTCGGCCCATTCTCGGAGAGATCGGTGAAGGTTACCCTGAGCGGAGCTGTTCCGTTCCGTGGTTCACCTTTGAATTTAGCAACCGGGGCAATGACTGCCGGCTGGGCATGGATGAATTCAGGCTTTGTGATCTCATCTGAACCGGCACTGTTGCTGCAGTTCAGGGTGACGTTGTAGGTCCCGGGCACCGTGTAGGTGTATACCGGGTTCTGCTCTGTTGAAGAGCCTCCGTCACCAAAGGTCCACTTCCATGCAGTCGGGCCATTCTTTGAGAGATCGGTGAAGGTCACTGCGAGCGGGACCATACCGCTGGTCGGATTGGCATTGAAGTCTGCTTTTGGTGGAATGACTGCCGGCTGGGCATGGATGAATTCAGGCTTTGTGATCTCATCTGAACCGGCACTGTTGCTGCAGTTCAGGGTGACGTTGTAGGTCCCGGGCACCGTATAAGTATATACCGGGTTCTGTTCTGCTGATGAACCACCATCACCAAAGGTCCACTTCCATGCAGTCGGGCCATTCTTTGAAGCATCGGTGAAGGTTACTGCGAGCGGGACCATGCCACTGGTCGGGTTGGCATTGAAGTCTGCAACCGGTGGGATAACCGCAGGCTTTGCATGGATAAACTCCGGCTTCTCCTTGGAGGATACTCCAGCACGGTTACTGACCGTCAGGTTCACAGTGTAGGTTCCCGGATTATTGTATGTATACACCGGGTTCCTCTCAGTGGACGTTCCCCCATCACCAAATACCCATGACCATGTTTCCGGATCATTTGTTGAAAGATCCGTGAAGGTGACTGCCAAGGGGACCATTCCTTCGGTGGGGTTTGCTGAGAAGTCTGCAACTGGTGGTTTTACCGGTTCAAACACGTGGATATAATCTTCCTTTGTCTTCTTCTGGCTAGATACAATGTTCTTTGCAGTCAGAGAGACGGTATAGACACCCGGTTTCTCATAGACATGAAGCGGGTTCTTCTCAGTTGAGGTTCCACCATCTCCAAACTCCCAGGCCCATGAAGTCGGGATACCAAGTGATTTATCGGTAAACTGAACCGTAAGCGGAGCATCACCTTCAGTCGGAACACCTTCAAAGTCTGTGACCGGTATCATATCATGTTCTGACAGGGAGACGATGAATGCATCACGGTCTCCATCACCAAAGTTCTGCTGATATGGCCATACCTTCGGGAAGTTTTTGGATTCAGTATAACCGGTCAGATATGCCTCTCCTTCGGGCAGAACATCAATAGCACGACCTTCATCGATACTTCCACCACCAAGATAGGTGGCATATCCAATCTGGCTTATAGTTGGATTGAACTTTGCAATCAGCACATCAGAACTGCCACCGGGTTTGGACTGGTATGCAAGAGTTACCGGTATATCTGGTGAGTTCGTGGTTCCTACCACGTAAATATTGCCATCTTTATCACGGGCAGCACCAGTTATTGAGTCGATGAGGGAACCACCAAAGTATGTTGACTGGGTAAGTGCTGAGCCATCAGCGTTCAGAGTTGTGATAAATCCATCCTGGAGCCCTTTCAGTTCTCCCTGAAGTGCATTTACCGTCGGGAAATCCTTTGATTTGGTAATACCCACGACGATGAGGCTTCCATCCGGCAGGGAAATAACATCCCGTGCATCATCTGTCCCTGAACCACCAAGATAGGTAGAATACATAGCCGGATACTTTCCTTCCGGATCAAACTTGGTAACAAAAGCATCGAACGGGCCGCGAAGTTTATCCTGATATGGTTTGATTGTTAGGAAATTCGGAGATTCAGTCTGACCTACAATACAGGCATATCCATTGGAATCGACTGATACAGCAGTTCCTGCATCGAACGCTGAACCACCGATAAAGTTGGAGTACACAATGGAGTTGCCCTCAGCGGTAAACTTGGTGATAAAGGCATCCGGAAGACCGCCGTATGGTGAGAGCTGGTACCGGTTCACAACCGGGAAATTCCATGATGCAGTCTGACCGGTAACAAAGACATTGTGAGATGTATCGATGTCAATGTCAAATCCGAAATCATCATGAACTCCACCGAAGTATGTTGAGAAGACAAGTTCCTTTCCGGTCGGGTCCAATTTTGCCATCCAGGCATCATATCCGCCTGCAAGAGCATTCCGATATGGATTCTTTGTTGGGAAGTTTGGCGAATTCGTTCCTCCGGTAATGTATGCATTTCCTGCTTCATCAATGACAAGGCCGGTACCTTCGTCAGTTCCGGACCCTCCGAGATAGGAGATGTATACAAGGTCAGTCCCGTCAGGATTCACTTTTACAACAAACGCATCCTTTTCACCGCCACCAAAGTAGGGCTGTATACTCCCTGGTGCAAGTCCTTCCACAGATACATCCCCGGAACTTAGGGCCTGCTGGGTTCCTGGTGGATTATGATTTGAGAGAGGATCTTTTGCATTATTTTTGAAATACTTCAGATGATCTGACCACGAGGTTCCAATAAAGTATGCATATCCTTCCTTATCGACCTTGATTGAGTTCCCCTGGTCACGGCCATCCCCTCCAAAATAGAGAGAATACCGCAGTACCGGGTCTATGACCAGTGGAAGTGATGGATCATACTCCCCAAGGGCAAAGGTGACGGTTGCATCAGGACCCAGGACATAGGAACATTCAACCTCAGTCCGTGTGCCGTTTACCTCCTGGTATGCAACCGGCGCTTCATCGATAATCTGTCGTGCAGGAGTCTCTATAACCAGATCCCCGGTCGTCTCATTCAGTGATATACCGGTGTGACCCTGATACACCAGCATAATCTGGGAGGGATCTGCCCCTGCATCAAGGATGAATTCACTCTTTAAAAGACCTTCAGTCCCTGAAACGATATAATCAATACCGTTATAAACATCCTCATACCTGACTCCTGATGTCAGCATGGCACCAATAACCCACGCAGACGGATCAGAACCATAGTAGAAGTTTGCCGTTCCATTCAATGGATTCAGACCGATGATCTTCTTATCTGGATTAGACCCGTTCAGGAGCATGAATACTGAGCTGTTACCAGGATTATGGCTGAATTCCATACCCTCATCAGTAAAAGAAATGACCTGATCAGTTGACTGGGTCTGGTACGATACATTATCTTCAAACTGCCCATTGTTCTGAATAAAAACAAGGGGCATTGAAGCCAGCTTTGTCTGTAATGCCTGAGTATCTTCTCCCGCATTCTCATCGGCAGATACGAATGTACCTGCTAATAAGAAAATGGCCAGAATGAGGCACCAGACAGTCTTCGCAATCCCCATCATACAAATTACCCGCGATCGAAGTTTATGTATACGCAAGTATATCTCACAATGAATTAAAAACATATCGAAAGTTCTGGTCAATTGGAGAAAAATAATACTGCCATATATGTTATCCACGCTGCTTGGACAAATATAATTTAATTCAGATAGTTGTCTTAAAATATTAATTATTTATCCGTTTTAGGCTAAATTACTAAAATTTTTCCATTTTTATTGAGAGTTTATAAATTTGTCGTATTCCAGTCATCCATGACTACACGCTATTTTCCATAATTCACGACATCATACATATTTCAGCAAGCGCAGGGCTTTACCAATGCATCTAATAATCAGTACCACCTATAAAAAATACATACGTGACTCTTACAGATCATATCAGAATGTCAAATGAGGCACCAGACCTGTTTCCGGCATATATTCCCATATTTTCATTTGAACTGGATCAGACCGATTACCTGATTGCGCAAAAAGAACAGCCCTCCCGTATCCTCACCCCTACCGGAGGTAATATTCAGAAGATTTGGCTTACGGGAACTCTGACCAGCTATGAACCTGGCAGACAGGGAGAAATTATCAGGATTGCAGACCCAACCGGAGCAGTCAGTTTTATAATAAAACCTCAGACACTCGACTCTCTGGAACCCGCAGATCTGGTTCCTCCCTTATTTCTGAGTGTTACTGCCCGTCCGGAGAAAAATACAGGATCAGATAACAGAACGATACGATGGATAGTTGAGACATGCAGAATAGCAACAAGGCAGGACCGGGATATATGGATTCAAGCTGCGGCTGGTTCTCTCCTTAATCGGCTTCATGAACTGCGAAAAGGTCTTCTTTCCGATAATTTGAATGAAGAAATGCGGGAAGCACAAACCCACTATCATATCCAGTACAAACATTTGAAAGGATTTGCTGAACGAGCGGAGAAAGCACTGGGAGTTATAAAAGAACCAGGACCACCTATTGATCCTGCAGAACTTATCCTGTCAATAATAAAGGAATATTCAGGTCCACGCGGGATTCATATCGACGAGATCCAGAAATACACACGGCGTGCAGCCCTTGCTGATGAACTGGTCAGAAATACCATTCGAAATCTTGTAGCGGAAGATGAAGTCTATCAACCGACACCCGGATATATAAAGCTCCTCTGACAAATCTGATGAATATTGAATTTTTTCCATCCGGTCCAGGTGTGCTGGTGGAAGAAGAACAAAGGATTCTTTTTCTTGCCGATATTCATATGGGTATTGAGCATGAACTGCAAAAATATGGGTTTCATATCAGAACCCGTGGGCAGGATCGTATTCGTCGTATCTGTGATCTCGTAACCGAGGCACAGCCTGATCTGATGGTCATCCTAGGTGACATTAAGCACCGTATTCCGGGGACATCGTACCAGGAGTTTTTTGAACTCGGCAGTCTCTTTTCAGCTATCCGAAAGATCATCCCCTTTATCGTCACTCCAGGGAATCATGATCCGGGAATTGAGGAATTTTTAAAGCCTGAAGAAATGAGGAAGAAAGAAGGGTCACTTATAGGATCAATAGGGATCCTGCATGGTCATACAATTCCTGATCCTGACCTTCAGGGTCATCTTATCCTGTGCGGCCATCATCACCCAGTGGTATCACTGACAGACCAGGTCGGAGTTGCCTTGAAGTCTCCCTGTTTTATCCTGGGAGAGATAGATGAGCATATATTTACACAAGACCCTGATGAAGAGGGAAGGACCAGACTCCTGATGGTTCCATCATGTAATGAACTGACCGGATATGGGATAGAAAAGACATTCCGATCCCCCTTCTCACCACTGTCCAGGTCACTCCACATTGAATCAGCAGAGATTCTGCTGCCAGATGGAACATATGCAGGAGATCTCCACTCCCATCTTGCCTATGAAAAAGACACACCAGGTTGATACCCGGATACTGGATGTCATCAGGGACCGGGGATTTTCAGAACTCTCCGAAGTTCAGCAGCAGGCGATACCAAAGATTTTACAGGGAGATCATCTGCTCCTGATCGCACCAACCGGAACAGGCAAGACCGAAAGTGCCATGATCCCGGTATTAAGCGGCATGCTGGCTACAGAAGGCAAAGGATTTACCACATTATATATCACCCCGCTCAGGGCCTTAAACCGGGACATTCTGCGGAGGATGGAATGGTGGTGTCAGAACCTCGGGCTTACAAGCGGGGTCAGACATGGTGATACATCGCAGGCAGAACGAAGAAAACAAGTCCTTCATCCTCCTGACCTGCTGGTGACTACGCCTGAAACCGTCCAGGCCCTCTTTATGGGAAAACGTCTGAGAGAACATCTCCGATCGGTCAGATATGTAATTGTTGATGAAATCCATGACCTTGCGGGGACGAAGAGGGGTGCCCAGCTGGTCATAGCCCTTGAACGGCTTGTCAGGTATGCCGGAGAATTTCAAAGGATTGGTCTTTCTGCCACGGTTGGTAACCCGGAGGAGATTGCCGGTTTTCTCGCCGGAGAGAGACCATGCTCAATTGTCGAGGTTCCGGTTGCGAAATATCTTGATATCAAAGTTGAAATAACCGGAGAAAAGTTTGACAGCCAGGTGAATGCCGTCCGGAGACATACAAAAAAAGGACCATCAACCCTTATTTTTGTCAACACCCGGTCAACGGCAGAATCACTGGGTCATGCCCTGATGAGAGACGGTGATGTCGATGTCCATCATGGTTCACTCTCCAGGGAAGTTCGTATTGAAGCAGAAGACCGGTTCAAACGGGGAGAGATAAAAACTCTCATCTGCACATCTTCTATGGAACTCGGGATTGACATTGGTCATGTGGAACATGTCATCCAGTTTGGATCACCCCGTGAGGTCAGCAGACTGGTTCAGCGTATCGGCAGAGCAGGTCATCAGATCGGCAAGGTCTCCAAAGGTACTATTATTACCTGCGGTTTTGACGACCTCTGTGAATCACTGGTGATCGCATCCCGTGCCAGACAGGGAGCCGTGGAAGACGTTATCCCCTCTTATCAGGCCGGAGATGTCATAGGAAACCAAATTGCAGCGATTGCTGTTGAATATGGGGAACTATCCATTGACGATATCTTCTCCATTATATCCAAATCTTCTGTCGGGATTCGCGATGTTGAGACACTTGAGGCCATTATCGGGCAATTAACAGAACATTACCTCATCCGCAGGGATGGGAACCGGATCATCACGACCAGCAGGGCACGACGCTATCTCTCAGGGAACCTCTCTATGATTCCGGATGAGCGGAAATTTCCGGTATATGATATTGTTACCAGGAGAACCGTCGGGACGCTTGATGAGTCATTTATTATAACCTCGCTTCACACCGGAGCGGTTTTCATAGCACGAGGTCAGCTTTGGCGTGTTCTGGATCTTGAAGAGGGAAAAGTCACCGTTGAACCGGCACGAAACGCCGATGGCGAACTTCCATCATGGGAGGGTGAGCAGATACCGGTCCCATATGAGATCGCACGGGAGGTTGGAAGACTTCGCCGGACCAGGGAGTTTGAACGATATACAGAAGACCAGGCTTCTATCGCATTTGCAACCGGATTTCTTGACCTGGTCCAAAAAAATCACGGAATCATCCCTACCGACCAGATCCTTACGATTGAATACTCTGAAGAAGGAGTTGTCTTAAACGTCTGTGCCGGTCATCAGACCAATGAGGCAATCGGCCGGGTCCTGTCGATACTGCTGTCTGCCAGGTTTGGCTCGACTATCGGACTTGAACTGGATGCCTACCGGATCCTGCTCCGGGTGCCAAGGGAGATCTCCGTTGCTGATGTCAGGGATATCCTGACCAGTCTTGATCCTGACCACATCAGGGGGATTCTTGAACTGGCCATGAAACGAACCTCACTTTTCAAGTGGAAACTGGTTCAGATCTCAAAGAAGTTCGGAGCCATAGACCCTGATGCGGATTATGAACGACTGAGCCTTCACCGCCTTGCCGATCTGCTCTCTCATCCCCAGATCCAGGAAGAGACCTACCGCGAACTCTTTACACGATACATGGATGTCTCCCATGCGATCGGGATCATGAGGGGCATTCATGCAGGGGAGATTCAGGTTGTAACCAGCCCGCCCAGTATGATAGGAGGTGCAGCCCTCTTTTCCTCGTCCCGTGACCGGATACCTCCGCCAACCGCTGATCAGGCAGTAATATCTGCACTGAAAACTCGTCTGGACAGGCAGGAGGTGCTGCTTGCCTGTATGAACTGTCGGAAATGGAAGAGTAAAACCGTGGTAGCAAGAGTTCCGGATCAACCGGTCTGCGGGAATTGTGGTGCCAGGCTCATTGCAGCACTGAAACCCTACGAGACTGAGCTCTATTCAATTGCAAATAAAAAGACAAAAAATCAGGAAGAAAAAGCTATAGAACAGAAGCTTATCAGAAATGCGAATATGGTTCTCTCAAGCGGGAAAAAAGCGATAATCATTCTCTCGGCAAAAGGCGTCGGGCCGGAAACTGCATCGAGAATCCTGGCAACCTATACGAATGGTGACGCCCTCATGCGGGAGATCTTAAAAGCGGAACGAAATTTTGTAAAAACCCACCGGTTCTGGCAGTAAAAATTACATGATATTCCCGAGCTTCTGCTCGAGGAAATTCAGACCCTTCTTTATATCTTCCATGTTCTTCCCACCCGTCAGGATGATCTTACCGGATGAGAAGAGGAGAGCTACAATCTTCGGGTCACTGATACGGTAGACAAGCCCTGGGAACTGTTCAGGTTCATATTCAATATTCTCAAGATTTAAGGTCATCACAACTTTATTCAGGTTGATCTTGTTCCCGATATCATAGGAACAAACAATATTTGTGATTGCAACCCGTGGTTCATCAAAGCAGGTGATACCGGCATTTTTCATCTTATCAATAATGAGAAGAAGACCTTTGTCTAGTGAGTCGGTATCCCTGATGCCGGTCAGCACCACCTTTCCGGAAGAAAAGATGAGTGATGCAATCTTCGGGTTTTCAATCCGATAGACCGCTCCAGGGAATCGTTTTGTATTCAGTTCACATCCATCGATATTTTTTGAAATTATCTCTAAATCTATTGAATCTGCAATAGCCCCTGACGCAACTATATTTTCAATCTTCAGGCTATCGTATCGTTTATCTTCCATTCCAGATATCATGGGGTTTTCCATACCATAATACTAATGGACAATTCCCTCAATTTGGCGGTGAATCCTTCATGTAGATAGTTGACCTAAAAAGGTCTTCCATAATGGCGGTGATAATTCATCGTTTCATTCTCCAATGGTATATTAAAGCAGTACGCGTAACCTTTGGTACGAATGAAACATGATATCCCTCATCAAATGACATCATATGATGAATTTGTTGAAACGTTCAGGATTGATGTGCCTGAGTTCTATAATTTCGGATTTGATGTCATAGACAAATGGGCAGAGACCGACCGGAACAAACTGGCAATGATTTGGGTAAGCCAGGACGGTCAGGAGAAGAAATATACCTTCCGGGATCTCCGGAATCTCTCGGTTGAAGCGGCAAATATTCTTATAAAATACGGAGTTAAAAAGGGTGACCGGGTGATGCTCATGCTTCACCGGATCCCTGAATGGTGGATCTTTGTCATCGCTCTTATCAAACTAGGTGCAGTCTTCTGTCCTGCCCCGACCATGCTGACATCAAAGGATCTGCAATACCGGATTAATGCAGGTAAATTTGAATTTATTATTACTGACACCGAGAATGCAGACAAGGTTGAAAAGATCTGCAGGTTCTGCCCGACATTAAAGCACCGGATGCTGATTGATGGTGAACTGCCAAACTGGATCAGTTATCAGTATGAACTCTTTTACCCGGCCCCGGTCTCCAGGTCTGCAATCAGCATGCCGATAACCCAAAAGACACATGCATCTGACCCGATGCTCATTTACTTTACTTCAGGGACGACCGGTGAGCCGAAGATGGTGCTCCATAACCACTCGCACCCGCTCGGGCATATTGTCACGGCACGTCTCTGGCAGGACTTGAACAGTAATGACCTGCACTTTACCTCATCAGATACCGGCTGGGCAAAGTGCGGATGGGGTAAGATATTCGGTCAGTGGATAGTAGGGGCCTGTGTATTTGTTTACGATGCCAGAGGGAAATTCAAGGCGACCGAGCTGCTTCCGCTTATTGAAAAGTATGAGATCTCGACGTTCTGTTGCCCGCCGACTATCTACCGGATGCTTATCATCGCCGACCTTGCAAAATATGATCTCCGCTCTCTTCGCCACTGTATTTCAGCAGGGGAACCCTTAAATCCTGAAGTCATCAGAATTTGGCAGGAAGAGACCGGTCTTCCAATTTATGAAGGATATGGGCAGAGTGAAACCTGCTGCTGTGTTGCCACTTTCCCGTGTATGGTGCATAAACCAGGATCCATGGGTAAACCATCGCCAGGCTGGAAGATTGAACTGCATGATGAAGATGGAAACCCTGTCCCCCAGGGGACTGAAGGGCGGATAGCGATCAGTCTCAACCCCCGGCCGGTCGGTCTCTTTATTGAATACCTGGATAATCCGGAAGCAAATGCAGATGTGTTTAAGAACGGATTTTACTACACCGGCGATAAGGCCTACATGGATGAGGACGGTTATTTCTGGTTCGTTGGCAGGGATGATGACGTTATCAAGAGTTCAGGATATCGTATCGGTCCATTTGAGGTAGAGAGCGCTCTTCAGGAGCACCCGTCTGTGCAGGAATCCGCGGTGGTCGGCTCTCCGGATCCCATCCGGGGTATGGTCATTAAGGCTTTTATCGTTCTGAAGGCAGGATATGAACCATCAGACCAGCTTATCCGCGATATTCAGAAGCATGTCAAAAAAGTGACGGCTCCGTACAAGTATCCCCGTATCATTGAGTTTGTAGAGGAACTTCCAAAAACGCTCTCTGGGAAAATTAAACGAGGAGAACTGAGAGAGAGGGAACTTCGGAGATATCAGGAGTCGTAAGGGATTTCAGGATTCTTTCCGAATCCTTATTATTGGAGAACACTAATCTGTATAGGCACGATTGTCTCTGATTTGTCAGAGTCAGGTACGATTGTCAGTCTTTTATTAAGCGAGGATCGCCGAGCCAGGTCAAAGGCGTTAGGTTCAGGGCCTAATCCCGTAGGGGTTCGCCGGTTCAAATCCG
>Ga0116193_1000642_pt1 | contig 32180 bp, 22 predicted proteins | sample AD_UKC115_MetaG_FD_89892 | JGI IMG/M metagenome (GOLD analysis project Ga0116193, IMG submission 89892) | Active sludge microbial communities of municipal wastewater-treating anaerobic digesters from Hong Kong - AD_UKC115_MetaG | ecosystem: Engineered > Bioreactor > Anaerobic > Digestate... | reverse complement strand
AATCTCGTTTTACAAACATGAACATTAAATCTCTATAATGCCATACTTCTTTTAAATTGAGGTCTAATAAGGAGGTTTTGGGTGTTATTTCTTCTGTCCAGTGTTACATGTATTCTTTTTTATTTATCTTGATTTAGTAGTATTAAAACTTATCTTTTAAAAATTTTTTGATACCATTTTAGTTTTACATTATCATCGAAGTAGCCTTGTTTATTGGCATCAAAATAAGGGTCTTTCTTTTTTCCTCCATAAATATATCTGTTGTAACCATAGCCCATTCCATATCTGTACATATAACCATAACCATAGCCATAGCCATAACCATAATAACCATAACGTCCTGCAAGGTTTACATCATTTACTACAATAGCCATATTGTGTAGTTTGCCTTCTTTTTTAATATCATTTACAAAATCCATTTGTTTTTTAAACGTGTAACGCTGACGAATAACATACAAAACAACATCGGCATATTTGTTCAATGCAAATGAATCGCTTACCAAACCTATGGGTGCAGAGTCTATAATAATATAATCGTATTGCCCTTTTAATGTTGCAAACAAACTTTCAGTTCTTTCGTTGATAATTAATTCTGCTGGGTTAGGAGGAATGGGTCCTGTAGTGTAAAAATGTAATAAAGGAAACTTCTTGATAGTTTTTTGAATAGATGCAATATCATTGGTTTGCCCTATTAAATAATTAGTAATTCCACGTTCATTGTTATCATCAATTTCGTTTAATTCTATTCCTTTTAATTTTCTTAAATCAAATTCTAACAAAGCAACTTTTTTACCTGTTAAAGCCAATACTGCTGCAAGGTTTAAACTTATAAAAGATTTTCCTTCGCCACTTATAGATGAGGTTACTAAAATTGTGGTTGCTGTATTTGTATTATTGTTGGTAGGTAAAATAAATTGCAAACTACTTCGTAAAATTCTAAACTGTTCAGCTACAACATTTCTGCTGCTTTCTACTACAATTCTTCCTGCTGCATCAATATGACTTATTTCTCCTGCAATAGGTATATCTGTTCTTTCAGCAATATCTTGTCGGGTAGTAATTTTATCATTTAATAAATCCAATAAATAAATTATTCCTATTGGAATTAATAAACCAAGAATAATAGCAAATGTTTTTATTTGGCTGCTTTTGGGTTCAACAGGAATGTAAGAAGACACTGCACTATCCAATGGTTGATAATTAGACTCTGTAGAAACAGAAGCAATAGAAGTTTCTTCTCCTTTTTGTAATAAGTATAAGTATAATTTTTCTTTAACTCCTTTTTGTCTTGTTATATCTATCATCATCAATTCCTTATCTGGCAGGCTTGCCAGCTTTTCCATATCTACATCATTTCTGCCATCGTAAGTACTTATTTTTAAACTTTTAGACTGTTTTAAAACAGCCCCTGCTTCTAAAATACTTTGTTTTAGTTGTATTATTTGATTCTCTAATTCTAAATAAGTAGGGTTATCTTTATAAGCTACATACTCTAACTTTTCTTTTTGGGTTTGCAAATCATTGTATCGTGCAATTAAAGTATTGTACGACATATCATCTACACCTAAATTAGAAGGAATAACTTTTGATTTTCCGATGCTTTTATTATTTTTTAAATAATCTTCTATTAAATCTATATTTTGAATTTCTAACTGAAGTTGTAAAACTGCTTTTTCTGCATCGGTCAATCTAGTTTGTATATACATGTATTCGCCTTGTATATCAAAAAAGCGATTGTTCTTTTTATAATCTTTAATTTTAGTTTCTAAATCGCTTAACTCTTGTTCTACAATTGCCAGTCTTTTATTTATAAATTCTACTGTATTATTAGAAGCTACTTTTTTAAGTTCTATATCGCTTCTAATAATTTCTTTTACCATAGCGTTTAAAAAATCTTCACATTTTTTTCTACTCTCTCCTGTTAAGTTTAAAATTAAAACGCTTGTTTTTTGGCTTAACATTCCTACAGATAAACGCCCTTTTATTTGATTAGCAGCATATTCATAAGGAATCCAACGAATGGTAAAAGGGCTTGGGTCTGGCTCAAAACTTTCAGTATTTTTTATAAGTTTAAAACCCATACCCCAAACATTCAAAGAGTCGCCCCATTTGAATTGTTGTAATCCTTTGTTAGCAAAAATTTCGCCCCCCTCTTTATTATAAGATTTTAATTTTACTGTAAAAATTTTTGAAGAGTCTGGAATAAGAAGTGGAATAAAAGTAAAAGGAGCATTTTTATAAGCATCCGAATTTTTAATGTTGCCTTCTTTACTATATACAATATTAAAATCCCCTTTTCTTACTACTCGTTCCAATAACTCTGTAGTCTGTATCAACTGAATTTCATTATCTAAATTAATACTTCTTACACCCGAAACTGCTTGTGTAATTAAATCTGTTTGTGCCTGAGATGAAGCATTTTTATTAGAGCTGTTATTACTAATCAATACTTGTGTAGTTGCTTTATAAATAGGAATTTTATAACGTATGTACAATAAAGCAGAACCAAGACATAACACCATAGATAAAATAAACAAAGGGAAATAGCTAAGATATTTCATCAAAATTTCTCTAACAGAAAATTTTGATTTACCTGCATTGCCCTGTGGCATTAATGAAATTGGATTTGCCGAAACAGAATTGTTCATTTTAATTATAAATATTTTTTTAACTAATTATCGTCTTAAAAGTAGCAATAAGTTTATTAAGCTAATTGCAATACTAACTGCTTGAGTAATAGGCATAATATTATTTCTAAACTCTGCTCCACTCATGGCTTTAAATTTTCTCATATCTGCACCTACATAAATAAGGTCGTTTTGTTGTAGTTGAAATGCAGGCGACTGATAAAATTTTGTATCTCTTAAATCTATAAAATAGCTTTGTCTTTTTCCATTTTCTTCTCTAATAACCAAAATATCATTCCTTTTTCCATCTACATTTAAACCACCAGACATTGCTAAAGCATCTATAATGGTAGCTTTTTCGGTATTAAATATTTTTACTCCTTGACTTCCTACTTCTCCTAAAACATTAACATAAAAACCATTCATTTGTACATCTACAATAATGTCTTTTACATATTTACCCCATTCAGCCGATAAAAATTCTTTTAATTGGTTACAAGTTAAACCTACTGTTTTAAATGTACCAATTTTAGGTAATTCAAGGTTACCATCTTTACTTATCACATATTTTCCTCCTAATAAATTAAAAAGTGCAGCTTGCTCTTGGCTTGCTGTTGCTGCTGTATAAGCTTTTATGCTTACAATATCATCAGACTTTAATACAAGGCTTTTGTAAGAATAGTTGCTTATGCTATCTAATCCTGTTTGAAATAATTGATAAGAACGCTCTAATTTTTTTACATTAGTGCAAGAGGTAAATAATAATACAGCACTAAAAATATAAAGAACTACTCGTTTCATAAAAAAAATATAAATGCAGTTAAAAAGTAATTAATTTATACAGCTCCGCCACATCACTCACATAGTTTAGCTGTAAGTTCTCATAAAAAAGAGGCATAGCAGGAATTTTTTATTATCTAATTTTCCTGTATGCCAATTATAAAAAGTTAATCGAATGCCCTTTCTTTAAAGAAATCATAATATATATAAAATCAAAATCGTGCATTACAAATACCGTTCGTAGTTTTCTAATGAGTCGCAAATATAGGGGTAAAAATCAAAAAATATTTTTTTATAATTCGTGTAATTTTTATACATAAAAAAATAGAAAAATATCGTTTTGAAATCTATTTTAAAAAGTACAAATCATTCAACCTTATATCTTATACATGTATTTGTAATAAGAATTTGATATAAGAGTCTATATTGTACTTTAATGCTGCCTTATAGTAAAGTTTTTTAAATAAATCAAGCAATACAATCCCCTAAATTTGTAACCAATCTTTTTCTAAAAAAAACATTTATGCAAAAACTACACAATTATATTTTAGGTAAGCAAATTACAGGCGATGGCGATGGGCAAATTTTATACAATGCAGTTACAGGAAATGCTATTGCTACTACAAGTACACAAGGAATAAATTTTGAAGAGGTGTTGCAGTATGCAAGAAATAATAGTAATATGCTACGCAAAATGACTTTTCATGAAAGAGGTTTAATGCTTAGAGCATTGGCTATGCACCTTAGAAAACACTTAGATAAATTTTATGCAATAAGTTATCAAACAGGGGCTACAAAAGCAGATAGTTGGATTGATATTGAAGGAGGAATTGGAAATTTATTTGCCAATGCATCGCTAAGAAGAAAATTGCCTGATACCTCTTTTTGTTTAGATGGCGAACAACATCTTTTTGGCAAACAAAATACTTTTATGGGGCATCACTTATTAGTTCCTAAAGAAGGTGTTGCTATTCACATCAATGCTTTTAATTTTCCTGTATGGGGCATGTTGGAAAAAATTGCAGTTAATTTATTAGCAGGAATGCCTTGTGTTGTAAAACCTGCTACCATTACATCTTATTTAACAGAAGCAGTAGTTGCAGAAATTTTAGCTTCTAATATTTTACCAAAAGGTGCATTACAATTAATATGTGGTAGTGCTGGCAATATGCTTGATTATGTTTCAAGCCAAGATGTAATAACTTTTACAGGAAGTGCATCAACTGGTTTAATGCTAAAATCTCATAAAAAAGTGGTTGAAGAAAATGTTCCATTTAATATGGAAGCAGATTCTTTGAACTGTATTGTTTTAGGCAATGATGTAACACCTGATATGCCAGAATGGGAAATTTTTATTAAAGAAATAAGAAAAGAAATAACAGTAAAATGTGGTCAAAAATGTACAGCAATAAGAAGAATTTTTGTACCTGAAAATAAATTAGAAGATGTACAACAAGCATTAAACAAAGCCTTGTCGCAAACAACTATTGGCAATCCATTAAACGAAAAAGTAAGAATGGGAAGCCTTGCAGGTATAAAACAAAGAGAAGAAGTAAAAGAAAGAATTCAAAAATTATTAGCCACTTCTCAAATTATTTATGGCAGCTTAGATAGTGTAACAACCATTGATGCAGATGCAGAAAAAGGAGCTTTCATCAGCCCTTTACTTTTATTAAATGAAAACCCATTTAGTGCTACCGATGTACATGAAGTAGAAGCTTTTGGACCTGTAAGTACTTTAATGCCTTATAAAACAATGGACGATGCTATAACACTTTCTAAAATGGGTAAAGGCTCTTTAGTAAGTACAATAGTTACAACATCTGAAAAAAATGCTGCTGATTATGTTATTGGTGCAGGTGCTTATCATGGAAGAATTTTAGTACTGAATAATGAATGTGCTAAAGAGAGTACAGGGCATGGAAGTCCTTTGCCTTTATTAACTCATGGAGGTCCAGGTCGTGCAGGAGGAGGTGAAGAAATGGGAGGTTTACGAGGTATAAAACATTATATGCAACGTGTAGCTATACAAGGTAGCCCAAGTATGATAACTGCAGTAAGCAACGTGTTTCAGCCCAATGCAAAAGGAAATATTGATACAGTTCATCCTTTTACAAAATATTTTGAAGAGCTAAAAATTGGTGATCAACTTATCACAGAAAAAAGATTAATTACCGCAGAAGACATTGACAAATTTGCTGATTTAAGTGGAGATCATTTTTATGCACACATTGCAACAACAGATTTTTCAGGAACTATGTTTGAACAACAAGTTGCACATGGTTATTTTATTATGAGTGCTGCAGCAGGCTTATTTGTTGATAGTTACAAAAAAAATCCAGTTCTGTTAAATTATGGTATTGATGAATTACGTTTTACCAAACCTGTTTATCCTGGAACAGAAATTTATATTCGTTTTACTTGTAAAGAAAAAATTGCTCAGGATAAAAAAGATGAAAATGATATACCAAAAGGCATTGTAAAATGGTTGGTAGAAATGTTTGACGATAGCAATGAACTTACAGGCATAGCTACTATTTTAACAATGGTTGCTAAAAAAAATTAAACCTATTTTAAAAGAAGTAAAAAATATTTTAAAAATAAATGCTGATATATAACGTAACCATTAAAGTAGATAAAAGCATTAACGATGCATGGCTATTATGGATGAAAGAAATTCATATTCCTGAAGTATTAGCAACAGGCTGTTTTACACATCATCAATTTGTAAAACTTTTGGAAGTTGATGAAGCAGATGGAATAACTTATGCTGTACAATATTTTGCAGAAAGTAAGGCAAACTATAATCGTTATATAGAGCTGTATGCAAGTAATTTAAGAGAAGCAGGAATAAAGGCTTGGGGGAATAAATTCATAGCTTTTAGGTCTTTAATGCAAGTTGTGCATTGAGTGTGGATAGTTTTTTTATGTTTTTTTGTTGAATACAAATCTTTCCTATATTCCTCTCAAACCCTTATTATCATTACATTCAAACCGAATTTGCCGAAACCCTTTGCTGTAAAGGGTTTCAGCAAACAAATAAATTTCAATTACAATTACCAATTTTATGTATTTCTTTAAAATCCTTTGTTTGTAAGGGTTTTAAAGAAAATAAAAAAACACAATCGGTAAGAAAAATTTTTTGTTCAATCACAAAAGCTAATACATTTGTTGTACTAACTAATTAAACAATTTAAACACAATTAATCATGAACAAAGCTGAATTGATTTCTCAGATTGCAGAAGATGCAGGTATCACAAAAACTCAAGCTAATGCTGCTTTAGATTCTTTTGTAGGTGCAGTAACTAAAACTTTAAAAAAAGGTGATAAAGTAACCTTAGTAGGTTTTGGAACATTTTCTGTTTCTAAACGTGCAGCTCGTACAGGACGTAATCCTCAAACTGGTGCAACTATTAAAATTAAAGCTAAAAAAGTTGCTCGTTTTAAAGCTGGTAAAGATCTTAGCTCTAAAATCTAAGTATTTACAAACTGTAGTAAAAAATCCTGTCGTTCTTTCGTCAGGATTTTTTATTTTCGCTGTTAATTAAATTTATTTAAAACAAAAAATACAATTATGGGTAGAGGTGATAAAAAAACTACTAAAGGAAAACGTTTTAAAGGCTCTTATGGTAAAAGCAGACCTCAAAAAACAAAATCAAGTGCTAAAAGTGCTGCGAAAGCATCTTAGTTTTTAGTGCTTAACAACAATATTGCCTGCTAATTTTTATGCAGGCTTTTTTGTTTTATTGAGCAACACTTTATTTTAAACTTGATTGTATGTATAAAGCCTTTATTTTTGAAAGAAGTATGAAGCAAATTGTAGGATTTTTTTTATTGTGTTGTATTGTAATAACCTGTATTACATCTTGTAAAAAAGAAGGCTTTATTACAAGCTCTGATGCTTTACTTAGAACATCTGTAGATACATTACATTATGATACAGTTTTTACTTCTACAGGTTCTATTACACAGTCTTTTAAAATTTATAATCCTAACGATAAAAAGTTATTGCTCTCCAACATACAATTAATGGGTGGCAATACTTCTTATTTTAAAATAAATGTAGATGGTATTGCAGGTACTTCTTTTAATAATATTGAAATAAATGCCAACGATAGTATTTATGTTTTTGCAATGGTTACTATTAATCCCAATGCAAATAATTTGCCTTTTATTGTGCAAGACAGTATTAAAATAGATTACAATGGCAATACACGTTTTGTGCAATTAGATGCTTACGGACAAAATGCTGTTTTTTTACGAAACACTTTAGTAACAACAGATAGCACTTGGCATAAAGATTTGCCTATTGTTATTTTGGGTTCATTAACTGTACAACCTTCTGTTACATTAACCATTGACAAAGGCACGAAAGTTTATTTTCATGCAGATGCTCCAATGCTTGTGCATGGCTCATTACAAGCTATTGGAGAAAAATATGATAGCACTAAAATTATTTTTACTGGCGATAGATTAGATGAACCTTATAGAGATTTTCCAGGTGGCTGGCCAGGTATTTATTTTTTTGATAACAGCTTTAATAATGTATTGCAGCACTGCATAATAAAAAATGCTTACCAAGGAACTATTGCACAAAATCCATCTATTAATCTTAACCCAAAAGTTACTTTGAATGAATGTATTTTAGACAATATTTATGATGTAGCCATAGGAGCAACAAATTCTTCTATCAATGCAAATAATTGTTTGGTAAGTAATTGTGGCTACAATATTTTTTTAACAGCAGGAGGTAATTATAATTTTAAACATTGTACGGTAGTGAGCTATGGTAATTTTTATTTGCAACACAAATATCCTGTGCTTACCGTAAGTAATATTGTTAATCAAACAACATCAAACAACATCAATGCGAGTTTTACAAATTGTATTTTTTATGGAGAAGGCGGCATTCCTGATGATGAAATTTTAATAAAAAAACAAGGCAATACATTGTTTAATGTAACCTTCAATAACACTTTGTATAAATTAAAAAGCAACGAACCTGCAACTGCTAATTTTATTGGCAATAAATTAAAAAATGCTCCACCAGGTTTTGATAGTATTAATATAGCAAATCGTTATTACAACTTTCATTTAAGAGCCAACTCAAGTGCTTTGCAAAAAGGCAGTAATGCTGGTTTATTATTTGATTTAGATGGCAACAACAGAAATATAAATACACCAGATTTGGGTTGCTACGAAAGACAATAATTAAAATTTGTTCAAATTTTATTTTAATTTTTCAAGCATATCAATCACACCTTCTCTTTTTAAAATTAAAAAGCCAACTCTATCATTACTCACACCATTTTTTAAGTGATAATTAAAAATAAGTTTTTCATTGCTAATGCTTGTTTCAAAATATTTGAATTGAATATTAGCATGTTTTTTTAAATCATCTGCAATTTCATATAAATGTGTTGAAAGGATAAACAAAGCATTTTGCATTTTATGTAATCCTTCAATAACAATAGTGCTGCACTTCATAGCATCTTGTACATTGGTTCCTTTAAACAATTCATCAATTAAAATCAACCAATTTTTTCCATTGCTAATTTTTTCTATTGTGTTTTTTATGCGTTGCACTTCGTTAAAAAAATAGCTTTCGCCTTTCATAATGTTATCAGTAACCTGTATGTTGCTCAACAAACCATCAAACAAACTTATTTTCATATTTTTTGCAGGAACGCCCATACCTAATTGAGCCAAATAAACACTTACGCCAACAGCTTTTATAAAAGTGCTTTTTCCAGCCATATTTGCTCCAGTTAAAAAAAGAAAATTTTGCTTTTCATCTAAAGTAAAAGAATAGCTTACAGCTTGCTGTAACAATGGATGATAGAGTTCTTCTACATCAATAAAAGGTTGAGATGAATTTTGAATTTTCGGGAAAATAAATTTGTGTTCTGTACAGGCAATAGCCAAACTTATATAAGCATCTATTTGCTCAAAAACATGAAGTAATTGGTTGATGTTGTGTTTAAAATCTGTTCTTAAAAATCGGGCAAATTTTAAAATACTTTTATCTGCCAATGCTTTAGGATTATCTGTTTGTAAAATTTCTTCAATTATGGATTTGTTGAGTAAGAGGTTTATTTTTTCTTTCCAATAATCCATTTTTTTACCATGAGCATTGGTAAGAAGTTGCTGAATAATTTTTATTCCTTTTATGAAATAAATACAATGCTCAACTGAATATTTGGTTAATGAAAAATCTTCTTTATTAAGCAGTTTATAAAAAAAAGTGTTGATGTTTGTTGGCTCGTTTGAATGTATTGTCAATGGGGTTTCATAAAATTTTTCAATAACCATTAATGTTCCATTGTTAATGGTATGTTTCCATCGAGGCAATAATAATTGCAGTTGTTGTATAGTATTTTGTGCATCTTCAATTTCAGCAAGTGTTGATAAAGGATTGTTTAAGATGTAATGCAAATAATCTTTACCTCTACTGGTAGTGGTATAATTTAATAAATGAAAGATAGAAAGGTTTTCATCAGTGCTAAATAAAGACAAATCCAACTGTGTTATTTTATCAACTTGCATAATTGTATAGCCGAAATTTTTTAAAAAATTATCTATCAAATTTTAGTCGCTGCCCTTTTATTGTTTCATTAAAAATTCCATTTTCATACACCAAATTTCCATTTACAAAAGTGTGTGTTACAGAAGCATTAAAATTAAACCCTTCTAATGGACTCCATTTGCATTTATACAAAATATTTTCTTTAGTTACAGTTTGAAGTTTATTCATATCTACTAAAACTAAATCAGCCAAATAGCCTTCTTTAATAAATCCTCTTTGTTTTATATTATAACATTCAGCCACAGCATGACTCATTTTTTCTGCAACTTTTTCTATAGATATTTTTCCTTGTTGAACATAATACAACATGAGTTGTAAGGCATGTTGCACTAAGGGCAAACCAGCATGAGCATTTTCGTAAGAAACATTTTTTTCATCTAAAGTATGAGGTGCATGGTCTGTAGCAATAATATCTAATTTATTATCTAACAAAGCTTGCCATAAAGCAGTTTTATTTTCTGCTGCTTTAATGGCTGGATTACATTTTATTTTATTACCCAAGTTTGCATAATCGTTTGCAGTAAAATGTAAATGATGCACACAAACTTCAGCAGTAATTTTTTTTTCTTTCAAGGGCATCATGTTGCCAAATAATTGTATTTCTTTAGCAGTACTAATGTGCAAAATATGCAAACGAGTATCATGCTTTTGTGCTAATTGTATAGCTTTTAAAGAGCTTTCGTAGCAAGCATCTTCGTTTCTAATAATTGCATGGTCGGCTGGTTCTAAAACTGCTTTTTCTTTTTTTAATTTTTCTAAATTGTTTAAAATAATAGATTCTTCTTCGCAATGTGTAGCTATTAAAAGTTCTGCATTGGCAAATATTTTATCTAACAAAATAGGATTATCTACTAACAAATTTCCTGTACTGCTGCCCATAAATATTTTTATACCACACACTTCGTTTTTCTTGTCGTTTGTTTTCATTAATTCATCATAATTAACAATTCCAGTACCCATAAAAAACGAATAATTAGCCAAAGAATTTTGATGAGCAATATTGTATTTTTCTTCTAATAATTCTTGTGTAAAAACAGGAGGCTTGGTATTAGGCATTTCCATGAAACTCGTTGTACCGCCTGCAATAGCAGCTTTTGATTCTGTATAAATAGTTGCTTTATGTGTCAACCCAGGTTCTCTAAAATGTACTTGATCATCTATAACACCAGGCAATAAAATTTTATTACTGCCATTAATTTCATTTACATTTTCATTGGTGTTAATAACTCCTCCAACTTTTTCAATAATTGCATTTTTTATCAACACATCACCATAAATACTTTGCCCTTCAAGCACTATCCTTGTATCTTTAATTAAATAATTGCTCATTACTTTTATTTTTGACTTTAATACTCAATATTACAAAATGCAAAGTATAAAAACTATTCTAACAATTTCATTGTTATTGTTTTGCTTTATTGTTAATGCACAAACATCTTATACACCTTTAGGACATAAAGAGTATAATTTATTGGATAGATTAGATATAAAAACGAAGCAACCAGCTTTTGGTGCATCTTATTTAAAACCAAGCAACACAAGGCTTTTAGTAAAAGAAGTTGAAATAATTGATAGTTTACAAAGAAACAATAATCGTATTGCAGGAAGTTTAAGCAAGGTAGATAGATATAATATTACTCGCTTTTTAATGACTCATAAAGAATATACAGCTTCATCATCTTCTTTCAATAATAAAAAAACATCTTTCAATGTTTTTGAAATTAATAAGCCCAAATTTTTCATGACTGTAAACCCAGCTGCACAAGTAAAATATGGTTTTGAAACAGATAACAATGAAGGCAATTATTTAATGAGTGCAGGACTTGAAGCAAAAGGTTTAATAGCTAAAAAAATTGCTTTTAATGTATTTGCAACAGGTAATCAAGAAAGAGCTCCATCTTATGTAAATGCTTTTACTGCTAAGTTTCATGCAATTCCTGGTTTTAGTAATTTTAAAAATATTGATAATAATGCTGTACAATATTTTGATGTTAGAGCTTCTGCCTCTTGGACACTTGCTAAGTTTATGGATATGCAAGTTGGTTATGATAGAAACTTTATTGGCAACGGTATGCGTAGTTTGTTTTTAAGCGATTTTAGTGGCAACTCCTTATTTTTTAAATCCAATATAAGATTATGGAAATTGAATTTTGAAAGCTTATACATGCAGCTTACTCCTCAATTTGGAATTGTAAAAAAACAAGATTATAAAAAATATTTACGCATCAATACCTTAAGCTTTGATGCAACAAAATGGTTGAACATTGGCATTTTTGATGGCGTTGTTTTTGGAAGAAAAAATCAATTTGAATTAAATTATTTATTGCCGTTTACTTTTTTAAGAGCAATGGAGCAACAAAGTGGGAGCCCTGATAATGCTATGCTTGGCTTGAATGTAAAAGCTAATATTAAACAACGTGTACAAGTTTATGGACAACTTTTATTAGATGAATTTTTATTAAGTGAAATTAAAGCAAGCCGTGGTTGGTGGGCTAATAAATATGGTTATCAATTAGGGGTAAAATATATAGATGCCTTTAACATAAATAATTTAGATGTACAAATAGAAAGCAACAGAGTAAGACCTTTTACTTACACTCACTTTGATTCGGTTTCTAATTATAGCAATAACAGCATGCCTGTTGCACACCCTTTGGGTGCAGGGTTTCAGGAGTTTATTGTTGCTGCTAAATATCAGCCTTTAAACAAATTGTATATAGATGCAAAATTCATGTATTACTATCAAGGGCAAGATTCTGCTGGTAAAAATATGGGCACAAATATTTTACAAGATTATAGCGACAGACCATTTAATTATGGATGGAAAATTGGTACAGGAGATAAAGCAACTTGTATGTATTTTAATGTAAATGCAGCTTATGAATTAAAAGAAAACCTTTTTATAGATGCTGGAATTGTGCTGAGAAATTACAAATTAGCATCAGGTTATAACAACAGTACAGGCATTTTTAATGTTGGCTTTAGATGGAATATTACAAGAAGACAATTTGAATTTTAATTACAATCTTGAAATAAAAATATTATGAAATTTACAAAGTATATTTTTTACTTAACCTTAATAACGCTTCCTGTTTTTTTACAAGCACAAAGCAGTTATTTAACCTTAGGAGGCAAAGAAGAATGGCTGCTAAACAGAATGGATATAAAAGCAAGTTCAAGTGCTTTATCTTTTTCTTCTATAAAACCTTATAACAGAAAAAACATTGTTCATCAAGTTGATTATTGTGATAGTTTATACAATGCTGGAAATAAAGCTGCAAAAGGGTTTTCGGAGATTGATAAATATAATATGCAACGCTTTTTAATGGCTAACAGTGAGTGGAGCAAACCTAAAGAAATTTATAAAAGTGAAAAGAGTATTCTAAAATATTTTTATACCAACCGTGCCAATATGGTTGATATGCAAAACGAAGATTTTATACTAATTGCCAACCCAATTATAGATTATCAACAAGGTAGTAAAGGTGGTACAAGCAAAAGCACATTTATCAATACCAGAGGCATTAATATGCGTGGAATTATTGGTAAAAAAATTGGCTTTCATTTTTACTTTACAGAAAATCAAGAAAGACTGGGAGATTATTTAAGTGCATGGAGAAGCAAATTTTTATCATACCCTGGTGGCGGTTATATGAAAACTTTTAAAGGAGATGGTGTAGATTATTTTGATGTAAGAGGAGGCATGAGTTGGAAGGTTGCAAAGTTTATGGATATGCAATTAGCGTATGACAGAAATTTTATTGGCAACGGTTATAGAAGTTTATTTTTAAGTGATTTTAGTACCAACTATATGTTCTTAAAAGTAAACACACATTTTGGAAAATTTCAGTACCAAAATATTTTTGCAGAATTAGTATCTTATAAAAATGTAGGCAGCGATAGAGTTTATCCAAGAAAATATTTTAGAGCAAGTTACTTAAATTTTAGTGCTACAAAATGGTTGAATATTGGCTTGTTTGAAGGATTAATGTTGGGCAACACCAGTTCAATTAGTTTGCCATTATTTAATCCTGTAATTTTTACAAATGTATCCAACAATAAAGGAGATAAATCTTATGTAGGGTTTGATGTGAAAGCTAATGTAGCAAAGCATGTTCAAGTTTATGGGCAATTAATGGTTGATAAATTAAAAACAGAAGAATTAAAAAATGATTGGTGGGGAAACAGATTTGGTTATCAAGCAGGTTTAAAATATGTTGATGTATTTGGTATAAAAAATTTAGATGCACAAGTTGAAACAAATGTTGTTCGTCCGTTTACTTATGCAGCATCTGATTCAGTTGCAAGTTACAATCATTACAATCAGCCATTAGCACACCCATTAGGTTCAAACTTTAGTGAGTATATTGGAATTGTTCGCTATCAGCCTCTTAAAAAATTATATTTGGAAGCTAAATTAATTTATTACAAACAAGGTTTAGATAGCAGTATTCTTGGAGTAAATCAAAATTACGGTAGTAATATTTTTGAGTTTATACAAACTCGTCCTTTTGATTATGGCTGGAAAGTTGGCACAGGAAATACAGCAACTTGCACTATACTTACACTACTTGCCAGTTATGAAATAAAAGAAAATTTATTTATTGATGTTTCACTTTTATCAAGAAATTTTAAAACAATAACTTCAGGTGCACACAATACCAATATTATTTCTGCTGGTGTAAGATGGAATATTGGTAGAAAGGAAATGTTGTTTTAAAAGCAATACTTTATAATGTACTGATATTTTGTTTCAATCAATATAAATTGATGCTATAATTCATGTCATTCTGAACGAAGCGAAGAATCCCAGAATTTATAGTTCAGGCAGATGTTTCACTTCGTTCAACATGACATTTTTTTTGTTCAGAATAACTTGGCTTTTTATTTTACCAATTCAAGAGCTCCAACAAATACCTCTTTGTTTTTAGTATAAAAATCGGTAGGAGCTACACAAAAAAATGTAAACATGTGCGAGCCTATGAAAATAGTTTTTATAAAAGCTTTTTTACCTTTTGCTTGTACATCTCCTTCTAAATTGTAAGATACAAATCCATTCCATTTTACAATTTCAGATTTTTTCAATTCCAACCCCTCCATTTGAGCAGTAAAACCTGTTTTAAATTGTTCAAAAAACTCTTCAGTTTCAACCATACTTGCAAGTGTAGCAGAATCTAAACCCATAGCTTCAAGATCAGCATAAGCAGCAGTGTACATAGTAGAATCATCGCCTACAGCTTTATAGGCTACATTTTCTTGCAATACTTCTGGTGCTTTAGGAAACTTTACTATTACTTTATTGCTTATTTTTTGTGATACCCAATTTGTTTGAGCATTTGCATTTGCAGCAAAAAACAATACGGCTATAACCGGTAGAATAAATTTGAATAATTTTTTCATGATTTTTTTGTATAAAGTGTAAATAATATTTTGTGCAATAATAAGTATTAAAACTACATAATTACATAGTCGCCTTGATTATTTATAGAAATTATGGGGAGTTGTTTATGTTGTTCAAAATAATCAAAAACCTCTTTTAGTTTTTCGGTAAATAATCTGTATTCTCTATCGTCTTTAGTAATAAGGTTTAATTTTTCAGAGCTTTTAACAACATTATATTTTATAGGAAAAATATGAACAGGTATAAAATCTTCTCCATTTTGTTTGGCATAAGAAGTTAAAATATACAACTCTTCCATTGGTATATCCATTATTGGAATGCAACCCACTGTTGTACATTTTCCATGAATATAAATTTCACTGCCTGGTCTTGCAGAATCGCTTAGCAATAAGTCAGATGCATTAGGATAATTAATACCTAAACTCAAGTGGTATTCACTTTTAGGATTATAATTATTTATGTAATAAAATCCTTCTGGTACTTGATAATCGCCTTGAATTCTTTTAGGACCTAAGTTGCCACTTAAAGCACAAACTTTATAGGTTTTAAAGAGTTTATAGTTTTCTTTATTATTATTTCTTACCCAAACTTCTAATTGAGAATCGTATTTAAAACTTCTAATGTAAAGCTGTTTGGGAGGCCATTGTAAATTTTCTTTAGCAAATTGTTTTTTTAAAGTATCTTCTTTTGTTTTCAAAGCGTTCATTACTCTTGGAAATTTCTTTTGATAATCTATAAAAGAATTTTGAGCAGATAATGAAATTACTGTTATAAGCAAAGTGGTTAATAAAAAACAATTTTTTCTCATAACTACAAAAATATATTTTATACAAATTAAGCTTGCAACTGTTTATTTAATTAACAAAAGCTCGTAGATTATTAACAAATGAAATCTTAAATCTTATGACTTCTTTTTTAAAAGTAAACAGATAACAATATTTACTGTAATTTCAATTTTAATTTTTTGAACTATGAAATTTTTTTTATCAGTTTTATTTTCTGTAATAAATACTATTGCTTTTACTCAACATTTATCAGAAGCTAACAGAAATAATATGCAAAAAATGGAAGCAGAAATTATTCCTTATGCCAATAATATGATTATGGCTGAAGAAGCACTTGATAGATATAGAGCTGATAGTTTTTTTACAAGAGGATTGGTTAAGGCATTAAAAACCCCCTACTCTTTTTATTACAATTTCGATTCTGTTACAACTATTTCAAAATTATATGCACCCGATAGTAGCTTTAAAATTTTTACTTGGCAGTTGATAAAAGATTACAGTTCTATTCGTCAAAAAGGAGCTATACAAATGAATACAGCAGATGGTTCATTAAAATTAATTCCATTATTTGATGTTTCTGATGATACTGAAAACCCTGTAGATTCTATAAGAACAGCACAAAGATGGATTGGTGCATTGTACTATAAAATTATTTTAACCACCTACAACAATAAAAAATATTACACGCTAATTGGCTTAGATGAAAACAATGAAAAAAGCAATAAAAAATGGATAGAAGTTTTAACTTTTGATAAAAACGCCAATCCTGTTTTTGGAGGAAGATATTTTCAATATCCAAACGATGAAATAAAACCCAAGCAACCAGCTTTTCGCTTTTGTTTAGAATACAAAAAAGAAGCAAGAGCAAAACTGAATTATGATACTGATTTAGGCATGATTGTTTTTGATCATTTAATTAGTGAAAGCAAAGAGCCAGAACAAAAACAAACATTAATTCCTGATGGAGATTACGAAGGCTTTAAATGGGTAAATGGCATTTGGGTGTATGTTTATAAAGTTTTTGATTATGCTATTGATATGAATGGTGTAGATCCTATAATAGGAAATCCTCCTGTTCCAAAACCAATTAAAGAAACTAAACCTTCTAAGAAAAATCAAAAAGAAGAACTGATAGATAACCCTTATAAAGTAAATGAAAAAAGAAAACAATATAATAATCAAAAAACAAAAGAGGAGTATTAGTTTAAAATAAAAATATGATAAATAAATGGTTGAATGATAATTTAGGAAGATTAAGATTAGTAGGCTTTTGCGAAGCTTTTTCTTGGTTGCTTTTATTGGGTTTTGCAATGCCTTTAAAATATATTTGGAAAGAAGAATTGGCTGTAAAAATTGTTGGCTGGGTGCATGGGTGTTTTTTTCTTGTCTATATATTTTTAGCAATTAGGGTAAAGTTTCAACATCATTGGAAATGGAATAAGTTAATGAATGCTTTTATATCTGCCTTAGTGCCTTTTGGAACTTTTTTCTTTGATGCACAACTAAAAAAAGAACAAAGCCAAATAAAAAGTTAGTTATATTTCATTGTTGCTTAAACAAACGAACACCTTAATTTTGTTTATATTTTAATAAAATGAAAACCAAAGCAAATGCTCATTGCTTATGAAGAAAATTGAATTAGAAATTATTGCTTTAAGTCATAGCATTACACAAACCCATTCTTATGCAGTTGTTTTAGGTGAAGTAAATGGCTTAAGAAGATTGCCTATTGTAATAGGAGGTTTTGAAGCACAAGCCATTGCAGTAGCTTTAGAAAGAATGAAACCAGCACGACCTCTTACACACGATTTAATGAAAAATTTTATGACTGCATTTGATATAAAATTACAGGAAGTGGTTATTAATAATTTAGAAGAAGGAATTTTTTACTCGGAATTAATTTGTTATTCAGATAATTATACTGTTGAAATAGATAGCAGAACAAGCGATGCTATAGCATTAGCTGTACGTTTTGGCTGCCCTATTTACACTTATTCAAATATTATGGATAGTGCAGGAATTGTAATGCCTGAAGAAGATGAAAACGAATACAAACGCAAATCAGTTGAAAATATAGATATTCATGATGCAGCAACTTCTACCAATGATTTAAGCAGTATGAGTTTAGAAGAATTAGAAAATTTATTAAACGATGTTTTGGAACATGAAGACTATATTAAAGCTATTGCAATAAGAGATGAAATAAATAAAAGAAAACCTTGATGAAAGATTGTTTTATTATTCTGATTGTTTGGAGCTATTACAAATAAAATGTTGCCAGTCTTTAAACCTAAAAATTCATGGTCTTTTTTCCTAACTGCAAAATAAATCTTGGATTAAATATTCTTCATAAAAGAGCAGATGGTTTTCATAATTTGGAAACAGTTTTTTATCCTATAATGATAAAAGATGCGTTGGAAGTGATAAAGTCATCGGTCAATAGTCATCAGTCATTAGTCAATAGTCATCAGTCATCAGTAGATTTTACTACAACAGGTTTAAGTATTAATGGAGATGAACAAAATAATCTTTGCATTAAAGCCTATCATTTATTAAAAAAAGATTTTCCAGATTTACCTTCCATTCAAATGCACTTGCATAAAGCAATACCCATTGGAGCAGGTTTAGGAGGAGGCAGTGCTGATGGAGCTTTTGCTTTAAAGTTATTGAATGAAAAATTTAAGTTGCAGTTATCATTAGAACAATTAAAAAATTATGCTTTACAGTTAGGGAGCGATTGTCCTTTTTTCATTATCAATAAACCATGTTTTGCTACCTCAAGAGGTGAGGTATTGGAAGAAATTAATTTAGATTTATCTGCTTTTAATTTTGTAATGGTAAATCCAAACATTCACATCAATACAGGTTGGGCTTTTAACAATATTACTCCTGCTTTACCCAAAAAATCTATCAAAGAAATTATACAACAACCTATCAACACTTGGAAAAAAGAATTGCTCAATGATTTTGAAAAACCTGTTTTTGAACAATACCCTGAAATAAAAAATATTAAAGAAAACCTGTACGAACAAGGTGCATTGTATGCCAGTATGAGTGGCACAGGAAGTACTGTATTTGGAATTTTTGAGAAACAGGTAAGTATTAAAAATAATTTTCAGGAAAACTATTTTGTAGCTAACGTATAATTCAAAAATCTTTTTCTTAAATAGCAAAGTATTACATTGTTAGTAAAAGGTAATTCGTTTTTATTAATGTAATTTTGAGTTTTTAATGAACACTATGAATTATTTTGAACTCTACAATATTCCTGTTTCCTTTAAGCCAGATGCACAAACAGTAAAAAAAAAGTTTTACGAATTAAGCAGGCAATTTCATCCTGATTTTTTTACGAATGCTACAGACGATGAACAACAAAATGCTTTAGAAAAAGCAGCAATGGTAAATAAAGCTTTCAAAATTTTTAGCCATGAAGATGAAGTTTTGAAATACATTTTACAACTTAAAAATTTAATTGAAGAGGAAGAAAAATACCAACTCTCATCAGATTTTTTAATGGAAGTAATGGATTTGAACGAACAGTTGATGGAAGCTAAAATGGAAGAAAATGAAATGCTAATCTTAAATCTCAAATCTCAAATCTCAAACTTTCAAACTCAAATATATGAGCCTGTTAAAAGCATTATTGAAAATTATAAAGAAAATATTTCTACCGAAGAAGAGTTGTTGCAAGTAAAAGATTATTATTTCAAAAAAAAATACCTTAACCGAATTTTGGCAGGTTTAAATTGATGCCTTTATATTTGCAACCCACTCAAAGCCCAGATGGCGGAATTGGTAGACGCGTCAGACTCAAAATCTGGTATCAGCAATGATGTGCAGGTTCGATTCCTGTTCTGGGCACAAAAAAACTTCTCTTATCTCAAGAGAGGTTTTTTTATTTTCTATACCGCTTGTTTTAAGATTTTAAGTTTAAGCAATGTTGGTTGTGTTGGCTTTTTTATTAGGTTTGCTGCCTTATGAGTATTCAACAAGAAAATATTTTTCAGCAAATTATTTCTCATGCCAAAGAGTATGGCTTTGTATTTCCTTCAAGTGAAATTTATGATGGACTAAGTGCAGTGTATGATTATGGTCCTTATGGTGTAGAACTTAAAAAAAATATTAGAGATTATTGGTGGAAAAGCATGACTCAAATGCACGAAAATATTGTAGGCATTGATGCTGCAATTTTTATGCACCCTACAACATGGAAAGCCAGTGGGCACGTTGATAATTTTAGCGACCCAATGATTGATAATAAAGACAGTAAAAAACGTTATCGTGTAGATCATTTAATAGAAGCTAAAGCAGAAGAATTAAATAATGCTGGTAAAAATGAAGAGGCTAATCATTTGCTAAATAAAATGGAAGAATTATTAGCAGCAGAAAATTTTAATGAACTAAAAACTTTAATAGATGAATACAAAATTAGCTGTAGCATAAGTGGTACAAGCAATTGGACAGATATTCGTCAGTTTAACTTAATGTTTAAAACAGAGTTTGGTGCAGTAGCTTCTGATAATCCTGATGATAATATTGTGTACCTAAGACCAGAAACTGCACAAGGAATTTTTGTAAATTTTTTAAATGTGCAAAAAACAGCAAGAATGAAAATTCCTTTTGGTATTGCACAAACAGGCAAAGCTTTTAGAAATGAAATTGTAGCCAGACAATTTATTTTTAGAATGAGAGAATTTGAACAAATGGAAATGCAATTTTTTGTACGCCCTGGCACAGAAGGAGAATGGTATAAATTTTGGAAAGAAGAAAGATTGAAATGGCATTTGAGTTTAGGAATTTCTCCAGAAAAATATCGTTATCACGACCATATTAAATTGGCTCATTATGCCAAAGAAGCTTGCGATATTGAATTTAATTTTCCTATTGGTTTTAAAGAAGTAGAAGGCATTCATTCAAGAAGTGATTATGATTTAACTCAACACCAATTATACAGTAAAAAGAAACAACAATATTTTGATAATGACATTGACCCAACAACAGGAAAACCTTATGGCAACTACGTTCCTTATGTTGTTGAAACCTCTATTGGTTTGGATAGAATGTTCTTATTAGTTTTATCCAATGCTTTTGAAGAAGAAGTTATTACTAAAGAAGATGGAACAACAGATAGCAGAACTGTATTGCATATTCCTACTAAAATTGCTCCTGTAAAATTAGCTATACTTCCTTTGCTTAAAAAAGATGGGTTGCCAGAAATTGCCAAACAATTATTAGATGAATGCAAACCATACTTCAAATGTTTTTATGAAGAAAAAGATGCAATAGGTAAACGTTATAGAAGGCAAGATGCAATAGGCACACCTTTTTGTGTAACTATAGATCATCAAACAAAAGAAGATAATACTGTAACTATTCGTTATAGAGATAGTATGAAACAAGAAAGAATTGCATTGAATAGCATAAAACAATTAATACTAAACGAACTGTAAAAAATTTAGCAATAAATATCGTTTTTTCTAAGAAAAAACGATATTTATTTTCTGCTATAATTAGGAGCTTCCTTGGTAATATCAATATCGTGTGCATGGCTTTCTTTCATGCCTGCATTGGTAATTTTTATAAAAGAAGCTTGTTGCAAGGTTGCAATATTTTTTGCACCACAATAACCCATACCAGAACGTAAACCTCCTACATATTGATATACAATTTCACTTAAAGTGCCTTTATAAGCAACTCTTCCTTCAATTCCTTCTGGAACATATTTTTTTGTATCATCTTCTACATCTTGAAAATATCTATCACCACTACCTTGACTCATAGCTCCTAAACTTCCCATGCCTCTATATGTTTTAAACTTTCTACCTTCATAAATTATAGTTTCGCCTGGGCTTTCTTCAGTGCCAGCAAACACGCTTCCCATCATTACTGTATTTGCACCAGCAGCCAACGCTTTTACCATATCGCCTGTATAACGAATACCTCCATCTGCAATAACAGGAATATTTTTTTTCTTCAAAGCATTGCTTGCCTCCATAACTGCTGTAAGTTGTGGTACACCTGCACCTGCAACAATACGAGTAGTACAAATACTGCCTGGTCCAATACCAACTTTTACACAATTTGCACCAGCATTTGCCAAAGCCAAAGCTCCCTCTGCTGTGCCTACATTGCCTGCAATAATTTGTAATTTTTTAAAATTTTTTCTTAATGCTTTTAATGCTTCTATTACACCTTTACTATGCCCATGAGCACTATCTAATGTAACAATATCAACGCCTACATTTATTAAAGCATCAGCACGTTGCATTAAATCGTTTGTAATTCCTAAAGCTGCACCTACCAACAAACGTCCAAAATTATCTTTCGTTGCATTGGGGTGATTGGTTAATTGCATAATATCTCTGTAAGTAATTAAGCCCACTAATTTTCCTTGTTTATTTATAACAGGTAGTTTTTCAATTTTGTATTTTCTTAAAATAACTGCTGCTTTTTTTAAGTTAGTGCCTTCGGGTGCAGTAATTAAATTTTCTTTAGTCATCAATTCTGTTACTTTACGTTTTTTATCTGTTTCAAAACGTAAATCTCGATTGGTAAGAATGCCAGCTAATTTTCCTTCTGCATCAACAATAGGAATTCCACCAATTTTATTTTCTTTCATCAACTTCAAAGCATCGCCAACAGTAGCATTTATGTTTAAGGTAACAGGATCTATTATCATTCCACTTTCACTACGTTTTACTTTTCTTACTTGCTCTGCTTGTTTTTCAATACTCATATTTTTATGTAAAATTCCTATGCCACCTTCTCTTGCTAAAGCAATAGCAAGATTAGCTTCTGTAACAGTATCCATAGCTGCAGAAAGCAAAGGAATATTTAAAACAATGTCTTTGGTAAGATGAGAACGAATATCAACTTCTCTTGGTAAAACCTGGCTGTATGCAGGTACTAACAATACATCATCAAAAGTTAATCCATCAATAAATGTACGATTGGAATGTTTGCTAACGTGTGTGTTTTTTATTGTTGCCATGTGCAAAATTAACAGCACAAAAGATATACAACAAAATAAAGATTTTGCTGAACATACGTTTCAACGTTTTAAAAAGAAGTAATTATTGTATTTTAGCCCACATTAAAATTGATTTTTATGAAAAAATATTTTCTGCTTTTCATTACTGCTTGCATTGTTTTTAATGTAAAAGCACAAAACAAATTAACACCTGAAAAGCTTTGGCAATTAGGTCGCTTATCTGCAATAGGAGTGAGCAAAGACAAACAATATGTTTTGTATTCAGTATCTATACCCAATGTTTCTGAAAATAAAAGTTCTCGTAAAATTTACAAAATTCCAGTAACCGGTGGAGATGCTATTGAAATAACAGATGCAGAAAGCTTAATGGAAAATTCTAAAATTTCTGCTGATGGAAAATACATGATTAGTAGCAACGAAGTGCAAGTATTGAATGTAAAAGGAAGTGATATTTATAAAGATCTTCCCAAAAGCAATGCTTATGTTTTTACTTCTCTTAATTATCGTCATTGGGATACTTGGGAAGACGGAAAATTTGATCATGTTTTTGTAACACCATTGAAAAATGGTAAACCATCGGGAGAAGCTAAAGATTTGATGCAAGGAGAAGCCCATGATTGTCCAACAAAACCTTTTGGTGGCGATGAAGATTTTATTTGGAATCCTGATGGCAAAAGAATTGTTTATGTAACTAAAAAAACTTTTGGAACAGCTTATGCAATAAGCACCAACAGCGACTTGTATGAATACAATGTTGAAACAGGCTTAACCAAAAATTTAACAGAAAAAAATAAAGGTTATGATGTAAGCCCTCAATACAATAAAAAAGGAACATTGGCTTGGCTACAAATGAAACGAGATGGTTATGAAGCAGACAAACAAGATTTAGTAGTTTTAGTAAATGATAAAATACCTGTAAACCTTACAGCACACAACGATTTAATTCATGTAGAAAGTTTTAAATGGAGTGATGATGATACACATATTTTTTTTACTGCACCTGTAAATGGAACTCTTCAATTATTTAAAGTAAAAAATATTGGGCTTACAAAAATGCTGCCTCTTGTAGAACAAATTACCAAAGGAGATTTTGATATAACCAGCATTGTAGGTCAACAAGGAAACACATTAATTGTTACAAGAACAGATATGAACCATGCAGCAGAACTGTATTCTGTAAATACAACTAATGGAAGTATGCAACAATTATCGCACATTAATGATGAAGCCTATGCAGCAACAGCCTTGTGTAAAGCTGAAAGAAGATTTGTTACAACTACAGATGGAAAGAAAATGTTGATGTGGGTTATTTATCCTCCCAATTTTGATGCTACAAAAAAATATCCAACATTATTGTATTGTCAAGGTGGTCCACAATCTCCCTTAACACAGTTTTATTCTTTTCGTTGGAATTTTCAATTAATGGCATCACAAGGCTATATTATAGTTGCACCAAGCAGAAGAGGAATGCCAGGTTTTGGAACAAAATGGAATGAACAAGTAAGTAAAGATTGGGGTGGTCAGGTAATAAAAGATTATTTGAGTGCTATAGATGATTTTAGCAAAGAACCTTATGTAGATAAAAACAGAAGAGGCTGTATTGGTGCAAGTTTTGGAGGATTTTCTGTGTTTGCTTTAGCAGGTGTACATCAAAATCGTTTTAAAACTTTTATAGCACATGATGGTGTTTTTGATTTTAGAAGTATGTATGGTACAACTGATGAAATGTTTTTTGAAAACTGGGAAAAAGGTGGTGCTTATTGGGAAAAAAATAATGCTGTAGCACAAAGAAGTTTTGCTCAAAGCCCCAGCAATTTTGTAGATAAATGGAATACACCTATTTATATTATTCAAGGAGGGAAAGATTACAGAGTGCCTATAGAGCAAGGGCAGCAAGCTTTTCAGGCAGCACAATTAAAAGGAATAAAAAGTAAATTTTTGTATTTGCCTGATGAAAATCATTGGGTGCTTGCAGCTCAAAATGCTTTGGTTTGGCAAAGAGAATTTTTTAATTGGTTGGCAGAAACCTTGCCTTAATAAAATAACTTTTAAAAATCCGTAGAAAAATTTTCTGCGGATTTTTTTTGATTAAAATGTAAACTTCACACAACGCATTTTTTCTGCTCCAGCACCTCGTATGTTTAGTTTTGCTTTATAAGAAGCAGAAAGCTCAAAACCGCCTCTCCATTGAGATGCAGTTTTTAGTTGCGACATATTTACATCGTAACTTAAGCCTACTGATAATTTATAAAAATCTAATTTCACTATAGGAATTATTGCATCATTCCATCTATAAAATCCTCCTAAATACATCGTTACTTTATCATCAGAATCATAGAATTGCATAATATCAAAACCAAATAATCCACCTAATAAAAATTGTCTATTTCCTGCTTGTGTATAATAATCTGCAAAAAGCACTAAGCGATTGTAATAACTTGTAGGCAACGTTAATCCTGTATTAATAGTGAATTTATTTTTCAAAACAGTTGTTTCGTTGTTTGAATAAAAGGCAACTTTAGGTTTGTTTAAATGAAACAAAGAACCTCCTACATAAAAATTGGCATCTTCGCCAATACTCATGCTATACACCAACCCTACAGATAAATCCCAATAATTTACACTTGTTCTGCTAAAGGTTTGCATGGTAGGATTATTAGGATTAAAAGCACCATTTACAAACTGGTCATTCATTTGCAATTTACCAGGATCAAATTGACTACTAACTAAACCACCAGAAAATGCAAGCGATAAATAACTATCATAATCTTCGTTTAAAGATTTATGAAAATTAACTACAGGCAAAAGCTGTGTTCTTTTTAAATTAATATCTCCAGCAGCATCGTTAGTCATTTGAAAACCTACTGTTAAATAATCGTTGGCTTTACCTATTGGAAATTTTATTTCAGCACTTGCAGCACTTGTTTTGTAAGGTACTGTAACGCTTTGCCATTGATTTCTATAAATTCCTGTAACACGAATATCACCAGAAAAAACACCTGCCAAAGCGGGGTTTCTTAATAGTGGTTTTTCGTAAAATTGAGAAAAAGTAAAATCCTGTGCAAACACATTAGTAATACTAAAAATTAAAAGAAAGTTTAGTAGAATTTTTTTAATGTATTTTAAGAATAAGTGTGTCATTAATATTATTTATGTTTTCAAAACCATAGTTTATTTTAAAATAGCTACGTTTCCTTTATAGGTATAAGTTACATCGTTTTCACAAACTACTTCGCAAGTGTAAACATAAACATCGGGTGCAGCAGGTTTGCCATTTATGTTTCCATCCCAGCCAAAAGCTACATCATTAGGAGGGAAATTGCTTTTATCAAAAACCACTTGCCCCCATCTGTTAAACACACGAAAATGTTTTATTGTTTTTATGCCTTGTGCTCTTACCATCAATACATCATTTACTCCATCAGCATCTGGTGTAAAAGCATTAGGAATAAATACCTGTGAGTTTTCGCAAAATACTTTAACACATAAGGTATCTTTTGCAACACATTTATACAAATTATACGCTTCTACGGTATAACAAATTTCTTTTTTAATGGTAGCAATAGGTTGTGGACAATCGAAACAATTTAATGATGCTGATGAAGGACCCCAAACCCATTTAGTAATTGGTCCATTGGTAACTTGTGATACTAAAGGTAATGGTGTACCAGTAGCTAAAGTTTTATCTGCACCTAAAGTTATGGTAGGATATTTTCCTACAGCAACTGTAACATAAGCTGTATCCTGAAAACAATTATATCCATCAAATCCTATTACTCTATATTTTGTTGTTACAGTTGGTGTAGCAACAGGCGAACTGGAAGTGTTATTATTTAAAGTAGCATTAGGCGACCATATATAAGTTGCACCTCCACTTACAGAAAGTTGTGAGGATTGCCCAATACAAATTGTATCATTGTTTGAAACACTTAAATGTATGGGTTGTGCAACAGTAACTAAAACAGAATCGGTATTTGTACAACCAAAATTATTAGTACCTGTAATAGTATATAATGTAGTAACTAAAGGATTAGCAATAGGATTAGGGCAGTTGGTACAAGACAAAGTGTTATTAATAGGCGACCAACTATAAGTAGTAGCTCCAGAAGCTGAAATTTGTATTGATTGTCCTTTACATATTTTTACATCATTAGATGCAATAACTGCTGGAGAAGGATTTATAATAATTGATTTTGAAACAGTATCCATGCAGCCATTTACTGTTCCTGCTATTAATGTTGCAGTAAAATTTCCTGTTGATGTATATGTGTTATTTACAGTAACACCATTTGTAACAAAACCATTACTAAAAGTCCAGTGCATTACAGTAATACTATCGTTGGCATTAATTTGTGCTTGATATAAAACAGGTTTTTGTGTACAAGCTGTTGTTGGTGCAAGAATGCTTGCATTGGGTTTGTCATCTACTTTAATAAAAATATTTTTAGTAATAGTACTTATACAACCTGAAACACTTGTTACAGTTAGTTTTACAGTCCATGTATTGGTTGATGTATAAATGTGTGAGGGGTTTTTCAAGTTACTAAAAGTGCCATCACCAAAATCCCAATAATAAGTTACAGGTGTAAAATATATTCTTGAAGTATCTGTAAATTGAACAGTAGAATAGCCACATTTTTGTTGAACATTATTTTTAAATCCTGCCACTACATAATCTACTTTAATTGTATCTACTCCATTTAAAAGAACATTACAATTATAATTAGATTTTAAAGTAACTTTTGGTATAAATAAACCAGAAGTATTATAAGTGTGATAAACAGTAGAAACATTGCTTGTAACTAAAATATTTCCATCGCCAAAATTCCAAATTAAGCTATCTGCATATTGTGTATTTGCAGAAAACATTACAGGTGTATTACCACAAATAAAACCATGATCATAAGAAAAACTTCCTACAGGTGCTTGTACATGAATTGTTTTTTCTGCTTCATACTTACAACCTCCTAAAGCTGTTGCAAGCATTTTTACTTGATAAGTTCCATTTTGGTTGAATGTATGTGTAACAATATTTCCTGTATCATTACCTCCTGGTATAAAGCTCCAAACTGTTAATGCTGATGGTAATGAAAGATTGGTAAGTGTTGCAGTGAATGGTGTGCAATGTATTAGTGTATCAGTAACAGTAAAATTCCCTGATAATTTTGAAACAATAGTTACAGGTTTTGAAATAGTATCAATACAAACCAAGCCACTATTGTATTGTCTTATAGCTTTTAATTGAACATTGTAAATACCAGCATTAGAAAAACTATGTTGAGGATTATTAACTACCGAAGTAAATCCATCTTTAAAATTCCATACAACACTTGTAGTAGTATCGCTTAAATTATTGAAATGAATTGTATCGCCAATACAAATTGAATTAGGAGTAAAAGCAAAATTTGCAATAGGAGAATTTACCACTTTAATTAATTCAGTACTTGTAGTATCAGAACATCCATTGCTTGCAAGTAATACAACATGATAAGTGCCTGGTTGTAAAAAAGTATGTGTTACTGTATCAATATTTTTTGTAGTGCTTAATGTATTACCATCGCCAAAATTCCATTGAAAAGAATTGGCACCAGAAGAGGCATTTACAAATTGTACTGTATGCGGTTTACAGCCTTCTGCTTGGTTTCCATTGATTGCAAAATCTAAATGAACTTGATTGGGAGAAACTACTATTTTATAATTTAAAGTATCATTGCCACAGTCATTAATAGCAATTAATTTAACATTGAATGTATCTTGAACTCCTGTAATAAAAGTATGTGTTTGAGATGCTTTAGTAGCTATAGGAACAGAAGGGCTTCCATCTCCAAAATTCCAAATATAACTAACCCCATTGCCTTTTGATAAGTTAGAAAACTGTACAGTCATAGGGGAACAACCAACAGATTTATTGGGCGTAAAAATGGCTTTTGGTTTTGATTTAACTGTAATATATTTTGTTGTTGTTGTAGTATCGCAAGTGTTTAAAGCATGAAGTTTAACTATGTAAGTTGTATCAGTATAATTTGGATTAGTAGCAAAAGTAATACTGCCAGGTTGTGCTGTATTGCTTGTAACACCATTGCCAAAATTCCATACATAATTAAACAATGAAATATTGGGTGTAGTATTATTAAATGAAACAGTAAGAGGTCCACAACCTAAAGTATCGCTTATAGTAAATGCAGTTACAGGTTTTGGAATTGAATAAAACTTATATTCTATACTATCATTTTTACAACCAAATTTACTAACAGCAAGCAATTTTATTGTAATAGAATCGCCAGGGGTTGAAAGAATATAACCAGGAAAAATTGTTCCATTGCCTATACTTACTCCATTTGCATACCAATTATAAGAGGCATTTTGAGAAGGATATAATGTAGGATGAATGATAGATGAATTAATATTGAATGGCGTACAGCTTTTATTTTTTGTAAAAGTATATAGGGCTTTTGCATCTGGATTAATTGTTATAGTAACAGGTGCACTACTATTTCCCTGTGAACCAAAACAAAGAGTAGTATTGGTGATCCTTCTATACATAGTTGTTTGAGTAAGAACTCCAGGGTCAAAATCTTTTGATGTTGCTAAATTTATATTCGTCCATGTTACTCCACCATTAGTGCTTTGTTGCCATTGATATGTATAAATACCATCGCCTCCTGAAGGTGTAGAACCCACAATTATACTTGCTGCATTATTAATACAAATATTTTGATTAGAAGCAATAGTATTATTTGAAATACCTGGCTGTACTGTTATAGATGTGGTTGAACTGTATTCAATACAAGGATAAGAAACAACTTTTCTTCTTACAAGTAAAGTGGTAGTAGGAGTAAAATTTAGTGTTGCATTTGTTTGACCAATGATGTCTGTCCATGTTACTCCTCCATTTGTACTTTGTTGCCATTGATAGGTATAAACTCCACTGCCACCAGTTGGTACTTGCCCTGTAACTGTTGCAGTTTGAGTAGCACATATAGTTATAGGCGTATTATCAATAGAATTTACTAAAGTAGCATGATTAGTAATTTTTACAGTATCTGTAGTTCCTGGACAACCTGGTGCACCACTAACAGACCAAACAAATTTGTAAGTATTATTTTGTTGTAATCCTGTTATAGAAGAGTTAGCAGAAGTTGGTGAAGTAATTGTTACAGCATTACCACTAACTTGAGACCAAACACCTGTACTTGCTCCTATTAAAATGGCTTGCAAATTGTAACTTGTTGCAGCACACAAAACAGTATCTGCACCAGCATTTGCAGTTGGTGTTGATGGTTTTATAGTAACTGTAAAACTGGAAGAACTTCCATTGCATGATTTTCCATTATAATTATAAATGGGTGTAACTGTAATGGTTGTAATTACATTACTACTACCATTGTTATTGGTATTGAAAGATGGTATAACAGCTCCAGTTCCATTAGTTAAAGTTGTACCACTACCACTTACAGTCCAATTATAAGTTACCGTACTACCAGAAAATGCACCTGCATCATGTGTAGGTGTTATAGCATTGATGGTTGTGCCAGAGCAAACATTTTCATCAGGAATTGTTGCAATAGAAATGTTGGGCAATACAATTATTTTAAAACTCATTGCACTTCCTATACACGATTTACCCGCATTTGTATAAGTGGGTGTTACAGTAATAGTGCCTTCTTCCGGTATTTTACGATTGCTGTTATTGGTACTATTAAATGTTGGCAAACTTCCTGTACCTGATGCTGCTAAACCAATATTGGTATTGTTATTATCCCATGCAAAAGTTACATTAGTTGTAGGAGTTGATGAAAATGAAATGCTATTAACAGAACTATTAGCACAAACATTTAGGTTTTGTTTATTAGTAACAACAGGTATAGGATTAACAGTAATTAAAATGGAAGATGAATAAGCAGAACAAGTGCCTGCTATTGTTTTTCTTCTAAAGTAAGTAGAAGTAGTTAATGCTGTAGGTTGATAATCTTGACCATTAGCAGAAAGTATTGTAGTCCAAGTTGAATTATTTAAAGAACTTTCCCAAGTATATGTATAAGTTCCACTTCCACCAACTGGTAAATCACCATCTAATTGCAATGGTACTGCACCTGAACAAATAGTTTGTGCAGCACTAATATTTATATTACTCAAGCTACCTTGAATAGAAATTGTAACAGCAGCAGATGTATCTGTACAAGAATAACTCACTACAATTCTTCTATACATTGTAGTAACACTAATATTGCCTGGTGCATAAGAATTACTTGTAGCAGTAGCAATATTATTCCATGTTATACCACCATCTGTAGAGGATTGCCATTGATAAGTATAATTTCCACCACCACCAAATAATGCACCTACTTGCGTTAATGTTGATGGTGTTGAACCAGAGCAAATGGTTTGACTACTTGCAATTACATTGTTTGAAATAATGGGAGAAACTATAACAGGAATAATAGCAGTATCACTTTTACAATTCAAACTATTTTCCTGATTTACATAATATAAAGTTGTTCCAGCAGTAGAAGTATTTGGCGTTGGTGCAGTTACTGAAGGATTATTTAATACACTATTATCATACCAATTAAGTGTGTTAGCACCTGTTGATGTTGCAGATAAAGCTGTTGGTGTTTCATTCAAACAATAACGTACAGGTCTTACTACAGAAGGCTTTGCTGGTTTAGGGTTTATAGTTATTGTAAATGTTTGAGGTACTCCATTACAACCACTTATTGGTGTAACAGAAATTGTAGCAGTAATGGGAGATGTACCATTATTAGTTGCATTAAAACTTGGTATAGCAGGTGAAGATGTTGTACCACTTGCATTTAAGCCAATAGCAGTATTACTATTCGTCCAAGAATAAGTTGTGCCAGTACCACTAAAATTAATTGCACCAGTAGCTATGCCTGCACAAAAAGTTTTATCAGAAGGAGGTGTAACACTTGGGGCTGAGGATATAATAAAATCTCTATTAGTACTTGTAGCACCACATTCATTGGTTACAGTTAATGCTACTGTATT
>Ga0116193_1000640_pt1 | contig 32204 bp, 34 predicted proteins | sample AD_UKC115_MetaG_FD_89892 | JGI IMG/M metagenome (GOLD analysis project Ga0116193, IMG submission 89892) | Active sludge microbial communities of municipal wastewater-treating anaerobic digesters from Hong Kong - AD_UKC115_MetaG | ecosystem: Engineered > Bioreactor > Anaerobic > Digestate... | reverse complement strand
TCGACGTCCTCGACGCTGAAGTCCGCCCGGCACGGCGACCAGGCGATGACGCCCATTACGACAAAGCCGAGCACCCGATGAGGCAGGCGCAGACGCGACATGCGAGATCTCGATCCTGGAAAGAAGGAAGCTGCTCTGGCGCGGCTCAGGTGCCGCTTTCCGGCGCGACATCGCCCGGGACGGGCTTCTCCGGCAGGGCCACGGTCAGTTCGAGCACGTCGTGTTCGCCTTCCCGCTCGACATGGATGCCGACGGCCTCGGGCGGCACGTTGACGTATTTGCGGATGACCTCCAGCAGCTCGCGGCGCAGCAGCGGCAGGTAGTCCGGGCCACCGCGCGCATTGCGTTCCTGGGCCACGATGATGCGCAGGCGCTCCTTGGCGATCGAGGCCGTGTTCTTCGGGCGCGAACGCAGGAAGTCGAAGATGCCCATATCAACCTCCGAACAGGCGCGAGAACAGTCCCTTTTTCGGCGCATCGAGGAAGCGCATCGGGCGCTCTTCGCCGAGCAGTCGGGCGATGGCGTCGTCGTAGGCCTGCCCGGCCAGCGAGTCCTCGTCGAGGATGACCGGCACGCCGGCGTTGGATGCGGCCAGCACGCCTTCGGACTCAGGAATCACGCCGAGCACGTCGATGCCGAGGATCTCCCTGACGTCGTCCACGCTCATCATGTCGCCGCTGACGACGCGGATAGGGTTGTAGCGCGTCAGCAGCAGGTGTTGCTGTACGGGCGCGGAGCCGGCCTCGGCGCGGCGCGTCTTCGAGGCGAGCAGGCCGAGGATGCGATCGGAATCGCGCACCGAGGAGACTTCCGGATTGACCACGACGATCGCGCGGTCGGCGAAATACATGGCCAGGAAGGCGCCCTTCTCGATGCCCGCGGGCGAGTCGCAGACCACATAATCGAAGCCTTCGTCGCGCAGCTCGTTCAGCACGCGCTCGACGCCTTCCCGGGTCAGTGCATCCTTGTCGCGGGTCTGCGAGGCGGCCAGTACGTGCAGGCTCTCGTAGCGCTTGTCCTTGATCAGCGCCTGCCTGAGCGTGCATTCCTGGTGGATGACGTTGACGAAGTCGTACACCACGCGCCGCTCACAACCCATGATTAGATCGAGGTTGCGTAGGCCCACGTCGAAGTCGATCACGGCGACCTTCCTGCCGCGCCGGGCGAGACCCACGGCGACCGAGGCGCTGGTCGTGGTCTTGCCGACCCCGCCCTTGCCCGAGGTGACGACGATGAATTCAGTCAAGGCGATTTCTCCATGCTTCGATGCGTAATGCGCGACGGCAGCCGTTCCGGTCGGTCCGCGCCAGCCCGGCCGTTGCCGGATGCGCGAAAGGTAGCGCAGTTCGGAGGCGGGCGCCGCGCGATGGTTCCCTGGTCGGCGGAGCGGGACGCCATCAGCCCAGCGGCGCCAGCAGGAGCTTCTCGCCCTCCAGCCAGGCCTGCACCGGCCGGCCGCGCAGGTCGGCGGGAATGTCCTCGAACACGCGGTAGCGGCCGGCGATCGAGACCAGCTCGGCCTGGAAATCCTGGCAATAGATGCGCGCCGTCGTGTCGCCGCGTGCGCCGGCCAGTGCCTTGCCGCGCAGGGACGCGTAGACGTGGATCGAGCCGTCGGCGATGACTTCCGCGCCGTTGCCGACGGTCGCCGTCAATGTGAGATCTCGGCCACGCGCATAGACCTGCTGACCCGAACGCACCGGCTGGGCGTGATGCTGACCCGCACCGGCCGGTGCGGCCGGCGGCTCCTCGCGCGCCGGCGCCTGGGCGGGTACGGCCGGCCGTGCGGCGGCCGGAGCCGGCGGCGCCTCGTCGGAGCTGCGCTCATAGGCGGCGCGGAACTTCGCAAAAATCGGCAAGCCGAGCGACCGGGCCAGCGCCTCGTTCTCGCTCGTGCCGTAGGCGAGGCCGACCGGCAGGAATCCGGCCCGGCGGATCGCCTCGAACAGGGCGCGCACCGTGTCCGCGTCGGGCAGACTCGGCAGGTGGCCGAGATCGAGCACTAGCGGCGCATGCAGGAACAACTGCGGTGCGGTTTCAACCTTCTGAGCGAGTTCCGCACCGAGCGCGGCCGCATCCAGGCGCTTGAGCCGCAGGTTGGCGATGCCGACCTGGCCGAACTTCAGCTCGCCGACCGGTTCGTCGACCGCCGCCCGATTCGCGCGCGTCGCCATCGCTCAGTGCGCTCCGGCGGCGCGGGCGGGGGGCGGTGCGACGAGGCTCTGGCGTGTGGCCAGCCAAGGCTGGGCCGGCAGTTGTCCGGTCGGGCCTTCGAGATAGGTGCGGCGCACGAAGTCGTAACTCGGCAGTTCCTTGGCGAGCAGGCTCACGCGCCGGTCGAGCCCGGGCATCACCTGCTGGCCGAGTTCCTTGAAGCCATAGGTGCCGTGGAACAGTACGGAGACGTCGTCGCGCGGTTCGAGGAACACCTCGCAGGCGAGCGTCGGCACGCGCACCTCGGCGAAGCTCGTCACGTCGGCGTAGAAGATTCGGCCAAGGCCCGAGCCGCGGTATGGCCGCGCGATGACAATGCGGTCGATGTACAGGAACTGGACGAGACGACGCTGGAACCACACGAAATTCGGGCTGTCGTAACCGGCGCTCTCGCGCATGGCGATCAGGAACCCGGCGATGTGGCCTTCCGCATCGGCGACGCGGAAGTAATCGGCATGATCGAAGAACCAGCGGATGCGGGTGGCGTCGAGCGGCAGGATCGTGGGGCCGGCGGCGTTGTTCAGCGCGAGGACCGAATCCAGCTCGTGCTCGCGCACGTCGCGGATGGCGATGGCCATTCGTTGCTCCAGGGGCAAGGCGGGAGGGCACCGGCAGGCGGAGCCAGGAGTGAATTATCGCATGCGACCGGTGGCGAGGCCATGACGCGACGCGGCAGCCGCGGGGGCCGGTGCGGGCAGGCAGGGCCGGCGCGGGCCGCGGCGGCGTCCGCTCTGCACGGCGTGACTTCCGGGCCGGTTACGGCCTGCGCCGGGCGGTCCTATGATCGGTACCATGTTCTGGTCGCAGATCAACCATATCCGGCTGCTGCGCTATGCCGGCCTGTTCACTTTCCTGTGCGTGGGCATACCGCTGCTGCGCGAGAGTCTCGCGCCGGTCGAGGCCCGCGCGGACGCGGAGCTGGCCGGGTGGTGGATCTCCTACACGGCCTTCGGCCTCGCCTACTGGCTGGTCACGCGCGGCCTCGGCACGAGCCGTCCGTCCTTCCTCAAGCTGTTCTGGCTCGTGATGGTGAACGCCACGGCGGTCGCGATCAGCTATTCCAGTCACAGTGGCCTTTCCGGCATCCTGTTCCTGGTCATCGCCGGCGTGCTGCCATGGCTGCTGCCGCTGCGCGCGGGATTGATCTGGCTGGCTCTGCAGAATTTCACGCTCGTACCGGTGTTCATCTACCGCGTGCAGGGCTACGACTGGATCGACGCGATCCTGCAGAGCGGCCTGTATCTCGGCTTTTCCGGCTTCACCTTCGTCACCTCGCTGGTCGCCAAGCAGCAGGCCGAGGCGCGCGACGAGCAGCGCCGCCTGAACTCCGAACTGCGGGCGACCCGCGCGCTGCTCGCCGAATCGAGCCGGATCGCCGAACGTCTGCGTATCTCGCGCGAGCTGCACGATCTCGTCGGCCATCATCTGACCGCGCTGAGCCTGAATCTCGAAGTCGCCAGCCATCTCGTGCAGGGGCCGGCACAGGAGCACGTGCGCAAGGCGCAGTCCGTCGCGCGGCTGCTGCTCTCGGACGTGCGCGAGGTGGTCAGCCAGCTGCGCGAGGACGACCGTATCGATCTCACCCAGGCGCTGCGCTCGCTGGTCGAGGGCGTGCCGCAGCTCGCCATCCACCTGGAACTCCCGCCGCGCTTCAGCCTCGAGGATCCGCGCCGCGCCCAGGTGCTGCTGCGTTGTGCGCAAGAGATCATCACCAACGCGGTGCGCCACGCCGGTGCGAAGAACCTGTGGCTGCGTTTCGAGGATACCGGTGACCAGGCCGTGGCGATCCATGCACGCGACGATGGCCGCGGTGCGGCGGACTTCGCCGCCGGCAACGGCCTGACCGGCATGCGCGAGCGGCTCGCGCCGTTCGGCGGCCGGCTCGCCATCGATACCGGCGCGGAACGCGGTTTCGCGCTCGATGTCTGGCTGCCGTTCGAGGCGCGGCCATGATGCCGGCGCGTCGCCCGGCAGCCATTCCATGGCGGCAGGCTCACCGCGCAGCGGCAAGCATGCCGTCCGTCGCTCGCCCGGATCCGTACCATCTGTCATCCTGCGCGAACGAGCCGATTTCCATGCCCACGAGGTGCCGATGATTTCCGTGCTGCTGGTCGACGATCAGACCCTGGTCCGGCAAGGCATCCGCAGCCTGCTCGAATTGACCGACGACATCCGCGTCGTCGCCGAGGCGGCGGACGGCGCCCAGGCCGTGGAACTCATCCCGCAGGCGAAACCCGACGTGGTCCTGCTCGACCTGCGCATGCCCGGCATGAGCGGCATCGACGTATTGAACGCGTTGGCCCAGCGCGGCCATCAGCCGCCGACCATCATCCTGACCACGTTCGACGACGACCAGCTCGTCCTCGCCGGGCTCAAGGCCGGCGCGCGTGGCTATCTGCTCAAGGACGTCTCGCTCGATCAGCTCGTGGACGCGGTCAAGACCGTCGCCGCAGGCGGTTCGCTGGTCGCGCCGGTCGTCACGCAGCGGCTGCTGTCGGGCCTCGAGCGCATGCACAACGATTTCACGAGCCTTGATCGTCCCGACCCGCTGACCGAGCGCGAGACGGAGATCCTGCGCCTGATGGCCGGCGGCTACAGCAACAAGGAGATCGCCAATTCGCTGGGTGTGGCCGAGGGCACGGTCAAGAACCACGTCTCGAACATCCTCTCCAAGCTCGGCGTGCGCGACCGCACCCGAGCCGTGCTGAAGGCCTTCGAACTCGGCATCGTCTGAACCGACGGCGCTCCGGCCGTATCGTGCCCGGACTCTCGGCGGCCGGCGCGTGGTGTCCGCGCTGAGCGACAAGTGCCTGAGCGGCGGGCTTTTCCGCCATCCCGTCGCGGCCGTACCTGGGCCGGAAGGACGATAGCCTTCGCTCGCCGGAGCAAGTACCATCCGCGGCTCGGCGTGTCTGCGTCCACCGTCTGAACCTGCGCGTGGCGGCGCTCCCGCGCCCGAATCCCCTGCTGCGGGTCGCCGGCCGATGCGGACGGCGGGCCGAGTTGTCCCTGGAGAACCCTGTTAATGACGCGCATCCTCGAATTTATCGTCGCCGTGATCCTCGTGATCGTCCTGGCGGTCGTGGTCGGCCTTCTGCTGCCAGCACACGGACACATCGAGCGCTCGGTGGAAGTCAGCCACAACATCCGCCACGTCAACGACCTGTTCAGCAACTTCCGCACGTTCAACGAGTGGGGTTCGCTGCGCGCCCTCGATCCGAAGATCGCCTACACCCTCGAAGGCGCCACGTTCGGCCCCGGCGCGAAGCTGTCGTGGAAGAGCACGAACGAGAAGATCGGCGATGGCAACTACGAGGTCGGCGAGGGTGAAGTCGATCAGAAAGTCGTCTGGAAGATCGACAACAACTGGAAGGGCGAGAACAAGCTCTTCACGATCACCCTCGAGCCGCTGAAGAACAACCGCATCGTGCGCATCACCTGGGCCTATGACGTCGATTACGGCTGGGACCTGATCGCGCGCTATTCGGGCCTCTACCTGCACGGTGATCCGGCCACGCAAATCCAGACGAACCTGCAGAACGTGCAGTCGCTGCTCGCCGCGATTCCGAACGTCGACTACACGAAGTACGAATTCTTCCTCGCCGACATCGCCGGCAAGCCGCAACTCGTCGTGCCGACCCAGGCGCCACGCTCGCTGGATGACGTCGCTGCCGCCACCGAGAAGGCGATCGCCGCGATCGGCGCCGTGATGAAGAAGCAGAACCTCCATCAGGACGGCCCGCGCACCATCGTGACCAGCGAGTGGGGCGACGAGAACTATGTGTTCGACGTGGCCGTGCCGGTCAGCGGTGATCAGCTCAAGATCGACGGCAAGGAGTTCACCATCGGCCCGGCCGTGCCGCCGACGCTCGCCGAGCAGAATGCCGAGGAGCCGGCCAAGCCGGCGGATCCGGTGCCGGGCACGCTCGACAAGAAGGGCAATCTCGTCGTCACCGCCGAAGTGCGCGCACGCACCGGCTATGCCGGCAAGGCGTTGTTCACGACCTGGATCGGCAGCCCGGCCGGCCTGCCGCTGACACGCCTGGCCTTGAAGGCCTATGCGATGACCCACGGCTTCCATTTCAACGACGTAGTCAACCGCTTCTACGACGAGATGCTGACCGATCCTGGCAAGGTTGCCGACGACGCCCAGCAGTTCGTCGTCTACCTGCCGATCGTCGACGACGTGCCGGCCACCGGCACACCGCCGACCCAACCGCTCGAGGCCGCTGCCGGCCAGCACTGAATCGCCTCGTCGAACCCATGCAATCGAACCCCTGCCATGTGCGGGGGTTCTTTTTTCCGGAGCGGCTCGCGGCAAGGCGAGCGCGACGGGCCCGAGAAGATCGCTCCGCCGCATGGGTGAGGCGATCGCTGCCGCACTCGCCGCGACGCGTGTGCTGCGTGTGGCTCCCGGCGGTATGGCATCCGGTGTGAATGGGTGTCGTGGGGTGCGGGATGTGCGGTGATCCGTCAGTCCTGCCATTCGCGGCAGGCTGCGGCCATGGCAGCGCCCTGACGGGCCCGGGTCGAGTTTGCCGAGCTTTTGTCCTGGCGCGCCGGCCAGCCAGATCCCGACACGGATACGTTCGAGGCCGCCAGACGGCGCGTGCCGTCTGGCGGCCGTCGAGGGTCAGCCGATGACTCAATCAAAGCCGTTGCCGAACAGGTATCTACCCACGGTCCAATGGGGTGAACGAGCCCCACGAAAAACTTCATTCAGCTGGCTGGTGGCGCGTCCAAGCTGCACCACATGTCGGCAAAGTCCTTTGTAATCAATTGTCGAGGCTGCCTACTTGCGTCGTGCTGTGGAACTTGGCACGTTTGTGCTGTAAACCTGTCCGCGCGGATGGTGCAACCCGGCGAGTCCATGCCCAGTCTGCGACGCGAGAGAATGGTGCGGATCATGCTAGTGCAGTGCGTTGGGGGCATCACTTGGAGTGGAGGTGTCTGTGGCATACGTGAACAGTGAATCATCCCGCTGGAGTCGCCGCGCCTGCGTGGCCACCATGGGTTTGTTCCTACTGGTCCCTGCGATCGCCAAGGCGGGAGAGGGCAGCACCGGTGCGCCGGCGCCGGCCAGCCTGCAAGACGCGATGCTGGTTTCGACTGCCGAAGCCAAGGCGCGCGAGAAGCTCCCAGATCCGGCCAGTGCGCAGTTTCCCAGCGCCGGGGTCTACCGAGGCAGCGGAGCCGCGGCCGTCTGCGGCATGGTCGAGTTCAAGGACCGGGCCGGGCGCCATGTCGGGCCGGTACGCTTCGTGGTGAAGGAGGACGTCGTGGCCATCGAGGATCCGCTTACGACGGCCGGCATGGACAAGAGCTGGGCGCAGGTCTGTAGGTAACAACGACGAGGGATAGCTGTCAGGGGAAGCGGGGCGATGGCGGGGCTGCCGATGCGGGCGGGGCCTGGCCGGGGATGGACCTATGGCAAGTGTGACGCGTGGCCGTGCGATGAGCGCGGAGGTCGCGGCGTTCCTCGATGCAGCATTCGCCGAGGCGGCGAGGGAAGTAGTAGCGGAGGGTGGGGCACTCGACAGGCTCCGAGCGGAGATCCGGGCGGTAGCCGTGGCGGGCGGATCAATCGAGAGGCTGTGCGTCGTGGCGTTCGAAGGCGGTGGTTGGCGCTGGCCAGCCTACGATCGCTGGCAGGAGGACTTCGGCCTCCGGTATTCCGACCGCCCGGCCCGGGACATGGGCGAGATGTTCGCCGCGATGGTGGTGGTCGGGGCTAAGCGCCGAGCCGACCGGGCCAGGATCGAGCAGGGAGCCAGCACGTGCCCCTTCGTCCAGTTCCTGCCCGTCATCGACTCCCTGACCTACACCGACTGCGCCATCCGTAATGGCGAAGTCTGGCGGGTTGGGGAGATCGACCAACGCCGGCCCGTCCCGCCGTGTGGCCGCATCCATTGCCGGTGTGCGCTGGCCGCGCTGACTGCGGCGGCGGCGTGGAAGCCGAGCCTGAAGGTCCGGTCGCAAGCCGACGACAAAGCTGAGGCAGTCATGGTGGTTATTTTATCGAAATCAGAAACCTCCTAGGCCACGGTCTGCTACTCGTCAATGCGGTAGCGTGTGTTTGCGTGGCGCCTACTCGATGCGCCTAAGTTGGTTTGCGTCATACCGCGGGCATGCCATCACGCCAAGTTCTTCTGCCTTTTTAGGTAGCGGCATGGAAGCTGGTAGAGCTCCGATCGCATGAGAGCCTCATGGAACGACGCGGTTTTGTTGATCGGCGACGTCACGCCCCGAACGTTCTGCCCATGCGTGTCGCGTGCCGGCTCGGGGAACTCTCTGTGTAAGGTAAGGCACTGGCTAGGTGCATGAGCCTTTCCTTGGCTCTCTAACAGACAGCCGAGCCATTCATGTAGATGGGCGATCTCGGTCGTGCCGGGGTAGTAGTGGCGCCCTCTGACGACGACAAGCGCCGCTCGCCAGTCATAGAGGTGATCAATCACACGCCGCTGCTCCGCCAGCTCAGGCTGCTCGTGTGAAAAGTGGGCGATCAAGAATGGGACGCCATCGACGGTTACGTCTTCACATTGCGCTTTCTGGCGTAGGGTCGCCGTTGCCGTTGATGCCCTGCTGATCAGGCTAGGCCCGAGCGCGACAGAGGCAAACGCATTGAGTCGGAGGGTCGAATATTGGGAGACAAGCTTTTCAATGATGGTGAGAGGCATGCGAGCCAGCGTATACACAGTCCGCATGGGCTGCTATATGCCTATTGTCGGTGGAGACTCTGCACCCATCATGTGCTTGGCATCTGGTATTTGCACAGCAGCCTCAACCGTAAAGTAGGCCCAGCATTTGATCATGCGAACGAAGACGTTCGCATGAGTGTTAGGTGATCTGCCGGCCCCGTTCGAACCATGGTCGCAAGCTTCGTGGGCCTATCCCTAACAAGAGTGCTAGTTTTAATTTTTAATCGTAATTATTAACTCCACATAAAGCGATATATAGACGGACATTCCGGTCGATGACGGCGCAAGGCCGCTGGCTGAAGCGCTAGAATCCACGCGTTGCGTGGGGCGCCAGGGCTATGGCCCCGGTGCGTATCCGGTGCGGGCGCCCGCGGGACAGGCCACAAGCATGGGGCGCCTGGCATCGTGGCCCGCCGGGCGGGCCGTACGGCCGCCCTCGGCGGCAGATCTCCCCACATCCATCGCTCCAGCCAGCCAGAGTGCCGTCAGTCCATGAACGTTATCCGCGACCTCGCGATCGTTGGTCTCATCCTGCTCGTCATCGCCGTGGCGGTGGCCGCGCGCAATCCGTACCGCGCACGCCTGCCAATTGGCTCGACCGATCTGAGTTCGATTCAGAAGTCCCTCGACAGGCTGCCGGCCGAGGAGCGCGAACTGGTCAAGGGCTATGTCGCACGCAGTCGCGGTGACGTGCTGCCGGCAAAGTTCGCGGATCCGGACGAGCCGCTCACCGCGCGCACCGTGGGCGAGGCCATTGAGCTGCAGCGCCGGTTCGTGGCGCGGATGGGCGAGGCGAATGCCAAGGCGCATGTCCGCGAGGTGATCCGCGACGGCAAGCTGGCCCCTCTGCGCGAGGCGCTCGCGGTGGAGCTGACCCGGCGCGAGATCCTGCCGCGCGAAGAAGTCACGATTCCGCCGGCGGAACTGGAACGGATCAGGGCGCAGACGCCGAAGCGCGCCATCGATGACACGCCGGTGCTGGTGACCCATTACCACATCACCAACACGTCACGGCGCACCATCGAGTCGTTCGTAGCGGACGTCAAGATTCGCCATACGCAACGCGACATCCCGCAACTCGGCGCTCTTGACGGCTGCCACATCACGCACGATGCGCTGTTGCAGCCCGGTGAATCCACCGACATCCGCTGCGGTAATACCCAGCGGATTGCCTCGCCTGAGGATCGTGCCTACGTCGACATGGACGCGTCCGCGCTCGCCATCGAGTGGACACCGAAGCGCATCCGCTTCTCGGGCGGCGAGGAGCTGCGCTTCAACGACTGACCGCGGCGACGGGCTAACCGGTGCCGTGCCGATCGCGCAGGCGCTGCACCGAGGCCGGCAGTGGCGTATCCGGCGGCACGTCGCGATTCGGGCATGGCTCGCCGTAGGCATTCAACACCGGCAGCACGCCGGCCCAGCCCGGCAGGGCGCGGTCGGCCGGTGCATCCACCGCCTCGCCCTGACGCTGTTTCGTGCTCGCCTCGACGATGGTGAAGCGCAGTACGCTGGTCGCAGCCAGCTCGTTGGTGTCGGACGGACGCGTCTCGGCCGCGCGTCCGGGCAGCAGGGCATCGACGAAGCGGGCCAGGGCGGTGGCCTTCTGCTGTACGTCGTCAATGGCGCGCGCGGTGCCGAAACAGACGACCGAGCGATAGTTCGCCGAGTGGTGGAAATGCGAGCGGGCGAGTACCAGCCCGTCGAGGTGCGTTACCGCGAGGCAGGCCTCGATGCCCTCGCACAGGCGCTGCATCAGCCGGCTCGCGATCGAGCCGTGCAGCAGGATGTCGTCGCCGTCGCGGCCATACAGCATCGGGATCACGAACGGCTGCCTGTCGATCGCGAAGGCGACATGGGCGACGCAACCCGCATCGAGGGTCGCGTGGACGGTAGCGCGGTCGTAGCGGGCGCGATCGTCGTGCCGGTTCACCCGATGCCGGGCATCGCGTGGGGGAGCGCTGCTGCTCATGCCACGAGACTCCGGGTGATCGACGTGGCCACCACCCGCTGGTCGCAAAGGGCTCCGCCAGGAACGTCGTCTGGCGCGTCGCGCATCGTAATGCCACCGGGCCGGAGTGGTGGCGTGGCGCCGGTCGGCGTGCCGGCCGGCGTCGGCAGGCCGCGCAGGGCGAGGGTGGACAGCACGCGCATCGGAGGCTCCTCATGGCGATCGCCGGATCGGGTCGAGGCCAGCCTAAGGGGGCGATCGGCCCCACGACAGGTCCAGTCCGGCTACACTCCGTGGGGCCAATCCGGAACTCGCGATGTACCTCGAATTCGACGGCCAGGGGCCGCTGTATGCGCAGCTCACGCGTGCCCTGAAGGGCGCGATCCTCGCCGGACGCGTTGCCGCGGGCGCGCGCCTGCCGGCGACGCGCGTGCTCGCGCGGGAGCTGGAGCTGTCGCGCAACACGGTGCTCGCCGCGTACGAGCAGCTGCATGCCGAAGGTTTCCTGCATGGCCGGGTCGGTTCCGGCAGCTACGTCACCGCGACCGGTACCGCGCACGCCGAACGCGCAACGCCGCGTCCGGCGCCGGCCGGGCCGGCCGCACGCTATGCGCGGCGCGCGCGTGCCGTGTCGGATCGCATCATTCCGGGACGTCAGCACAAGGGACTGCGCTACAACCTCCAGTACGGCCTGCCGCTGACCAATCCGGCGCTGATTAGTGCCTGGCGGCGCGAGCTCGCCCAGGCGGCTGCGCACGCCGAGCTCGATTACCCCGATCCTCAGGGCCTTGTGCGGCTGCGCGAGCAGGTCTGCGACTATCTCGCCCGACGCCGCGGCATCGTCGCCACGCCGGAGGACGTGCTGATCGTCGCCGGTACCCAGCAGGCTTTCCAGCTGACCGCGCAGGTGCTGCTCGACCCGGGCGACACGGTGGTGCTCGAGAATCCGCATTACCAGGGTGCGCGCAAAGTGTTCCAGGCGCATGCGGCGCGCGTGCTCGCGGTGCCGGTGGACGACGAGGGACTCGCGGTCGCGCGGTTGCCGGCGCCTGCGGCGCGGCTCGTGCTGGTCACGCCCTCACACCAGTTCCCGTCCGGTGCGGTGATGTCGCTCGCGCGGCGGCTCGAACTGCTTGATTACGCTGCGCGGCGACGCGCATGGATCATCGAGGACGACTACGACGGCGAATTCCGCTACGACGCGCACCCGCTCGCAGCACTGAAGTCGCTCGACCGGCATGGTCGCGTGCTCTATCTCGGCAGCTTCTCGAAGACCCTGTTCCCGTCGCTGCGGCTCGGCTACATCGTCATGCCGCCCGGTCTGCGCCATGCGTTCCTTGCCGCGAAGTGGCTGAGCGATCGCGGCTGCCCGGCGATCGAGCAGGACGCGTTGGCGCGCTTCATGGCCGACGGCGGCTTCGAGCGCCATTTGCGTGATGCGGCACGCACCCTCAAACACCGCCGCGCGGCGATGCTTGTCGGTCTTTGCCGCCATGCCGGGTCTGCGGTCGAGGTCGCCGATTCGCACGCCGGCATGCATCTGGTCGCGTGGCTGCCGAGCGCCTCGGCTGGCGACTGCACGCGCCTGATCGCGCTCGCCGCCGAGCGCGGTCTCGGCCTCTATCCGATCACGCCATACTTTATCGGCGTACCGCCACAGCAGGGCTTGCTGCTCGGCTATGCGAGCGTGCCGCCGGCCGATATCGAAGCCGCGATGCGCCTGCTCGGCGAATGCCTTGGCGCGGCCGGCCTGCGCCGCACGGGCTAATCCGTCCGGCGAGCGCGTTTCACGATGCGGCCTTCACGTGCGGCATACGAAGATCGCCTCGTCAGCGCCGTCGCGCATAATAGGTTGCTTATACGGGGCCGCCCCCGCCAGGAAACGATCTCGCGAGATGACCGGTTACAGCCACACTTCCGAACCCGTCCGGTTCGAGCGCGACTGCCCGGCGGTCATGGTGCCGCAGGGCGATGCCGTGACGTTGCCGGCCGGCGAGACCGGCTACATCACCCAGGCGCTCGGCGGCAGCTTCACCGTCTACGTGGATGGCAACCTGTTCCGCATCCAGGGCAGCGATGCCGATGCCATCGGCAAGGAATCGCCGGCACCGCTCGTGCTCGACGAGGGCGCTTCCGACAAGGACGTCGAGGCGCTGGTCTGGCAGCAGCTGCGCACCTGCTTCGATCCGGAGATCCCAGTCAACATTGTCGATCTCGGCCTCGTCTACGAATGCACGCTCAGCCGCGACGAGCAGGGCCGGCGCGGCGTGCGCGTGCGCATGACCCTCACCGCACCGGGCTGCGGCATGGGCGACATCCTTGTCGACGACGTGCGCGCCAAGCTCCAGGCGATTCCGACCGTCGGCGACGTCGATGTCGAACTGACGTTCGATCCGCCCTGGAACTACATGATGATGTCGGACGTCGCGCGGCTCGAGACCGGCATGCTGTAGTCCGTCGTCCGGGCGCCCGCGTCCGTTGTGCCGTTTGCTTTCGCCGGAGTCGGAGTGGGGTGTCTGCACGGTGCACCGCTTACTGAGTTCCCGGATCGCACGGCACGCGAGACGCTCGCCGCTCTCTGCGCGAGCACCCTGAACGGAGCGCTCCGGCGCACGGCCGCGGCGTGTTCGGTCCATCGGCAGGCCGGCCTTAGGTTCTGAGCGAGCCCGGATGGTGCGTGGCACTGACTGTGGCGTCAGCTGCCGGTGCCGTATTGGCACGCCGCCGTTCTGGTCGCCTGCAGGATGCAGGTGGAAAAGCGAGGACTCCGGCTGTCGACCTCGCGGCAATGGAGTGCTGGGTGATGAGGCCTGACCTCTTCCGTCGCAGGTAAGGCAGGTATCTGATCTGCTGGATCGTCGCGATCCTGGCCAGTGGCCGCAGTGGCGCCGAGGTCCTGCCATCTGAATCGGTGTTCGCGGATGGATTCGAGGCCGAGTCTGCCGGCTTCACGATCTGGCGCGATCAAGTGCAGCCGGCAATCGCCGCACAGTGCAGCAGCTGCCATCTCGGTGAGCGCTTCGGCATCACTACGCTGGCCCGGCAGGGCGTGACTTTCACGGCGGCGGAGACCCGGTCCAACTACGAGGCCTTTCTGCGCCAGATCTCGCTGGATGCGCCACCGTCCAGCCGGCTGCTCGCCAAGCTCCTGCCGACGTGTCATGCCGCGAGCCTGCCGCATGCGGGCGGCAATGGTCTCGTGGCGCCGGGCGATGCACTGCACGCCTTGCTGATCACCTGGATCGAGTAGGAGAAGGCCGACCGCTGCGCGGATTGCGGGATGACGGCGTCGATTGCGTACGTGGCCTATGTCGCTGCGCCGAATACGCACTGGGCGATCCCGCGCGAACCGCTGCGCGACGACTGGGGTTGCGCACCGGCGCGGAGATCATGATGCAGCGGGTCGAGGCGGCGACTCTGCAGCCGAACGGCGCGCCTTTCGAATTCCTGCCGGCGGATTTCTGTCCCGGCGAGGCTTGCGACTACGGTCATCTCGCGGCGAGCCACGATGGCGGCCGCCTGGTCTTCGAATGTCGCAAGGCGGTAGCCGGCGAAGCGATCCTCGATCAGGAGTGGAATCTCTGCATCGCCGAAATCGATGCCAGCGGCCATGCCGTCAACGCGCGTTTCCTGCTCACGCCGGGACACCGCCATCGCGGCCTGACCTTCGCACGCGCCACGCCGTTCGGCCTCTATCAGACCAACAGACAGCCCTACAACGGCCGCTACGACGAGCACTTCCAGATGCGCCGTGTCGGCGACTACACGCCAGTCTTCTCGCCCGACGATCGTTACGTCGTGTTCGCGAGCCTCGGACCCGACCCGCGCACGGGCATACACGCGACCCAGACTTGCCACGGCGTCGCGCATCTCGGAAACATCGTCGCCGCGCCGGTCTCGGAGACGGGCAGCACGGCGTCACTAACGACGATCTACGCGAATGAGGGTGGTGTCGCGGATTTCCCGTTGTTCTTCGCCAATGGCAATGTCGCCTTCCACACTTGGAACCGCGAGCGCACCGACCGGGACATGTACCAGCAATCTCGTGCCGACGGCTCGGGTGACCTGCCCGTGCGGTTCGGCCGGCTGCAGGGGCCGAGCATGTGGGGCAAGGCCGTGCAGCTCGCCAACGGCGCACTGTTCGGCATCACCGGGCGCCGGCGCGCCGACATGGAGCAGTACGTGGCCTTCCTCAGCGAACACACGCTCGGTCTTGGCTTCGAGGCCGGAAGCGGTCTGCCGAGCATGGTCGTCTTCGGTCCCGCCGTGCACGCGCAGGTCACCGAATTCGGTTATTGCGGCGCGCCGAAGACGCAGTAGATCAACTGCTTTGTGTCGCGTTATTACCAGGATGCGGCCTGGGCACCGGACGGGCGGGCGCTGATCGCCTACGCGCCGGATGGCGTGTACACCGCGACCGGCGAGGACATGTACCGGTGGGGCGAGGGCGACACGCCGCAGGAGCGGCTCGCGAACCTCGCGCCGTATCTGCCTGCAGGGCTCGGCATCGCGGCCATGGATTATCACGGCAAGGTGCAGATGCTGTTTGCGCCACCGGCCGCGACCATGTACCGCTATCCGGTCTGGATCGGCAAGCGCAGCCGGCCCTGGGTGCAGCCGATGCTGGTCGACGAGACCAGGACCACGGTCGAACTCCACATCGCCGACTTCCGTACATGGCTCTCGTTCCAGCTCACCGACACGACGCCCAACCGCAGCAGCCTGGGCTCCCTCCTCGACACCGTGACGCACGTGCGCGTGCTGCAGAAGGAACTCGAGGCGAATGCCTGTCTTTCAAATGGACGCGTGTACCGCAATGCCGTGCTTGACAACAGGCACGACCATCCCACGCATCTCGGCATATCAACTCGACCGGCTACCGGCACCTCGTGCCGACCAGCGTGGCCGACGGCACGCCATTCGGCGATATCCCGCTCCAGGCCGACGGCTCGGTGAAGCTGCGCCTGCCGACCGGCCGTCTGCTGCTCCTGCAGAGTGTGGATGCCGAGGGCAAGCTGGTCGCCCAGCGCTCGCGGCTGTTCACCATGACACCGGGCCGCGACGTGACCTCCGGCATGAGACAGGACAAGTACTACGCGCAGTGCTCGGCCTGCCACGGCGTGCTGCGCGGCGAGCCGGTGATTGGACTGGCCGGCATCCAGGCATCGCCCGCCGGCGGCGGCGAGGCAACGCTCGCCGCGGCGTCACCGGCGTGGACCTCGGTACGCCGGCCAGTGTGGGCGCGATGCTCACCTGGCGCGAAGCATTTCGGCCGATCGTCGACGCGAAATGCGTGTCCTGCCACAGCGGCGCGAACCCGGCGGCCGAATTGAGCCTCGCGGCGACCTATTCGGCTACCGCGAATTACCCCAAGGGGCGCTGGGCGACGACTCCTGGACTTTTCAACCCGGAGTACCTGAGCACCGTTCCTGCCGCATCGCGCGTGCCCGGCTACGACTGGTCGGTGAATTACAACTGGTACTTCAGGGACCTGGCCGACGATTACCGTCTGGAGCCTTTCTACAAGACGCGCATCGAGAATTATGCGCCGCTGGCCGCACTCGCCCGGTGGGACCCGGGCTATCAGAACCTGCATGCGAAGACGGCCGACGGCAGCCTGATCTACCTGAACAGCTCGATCTACTACACCCACCTCGGGCGCGGCGACACGCTGGGCGGCAACGCGCGCACGAGCTACCTGATGGAAGTGTTGACCGGCGAGGACGCTGACCCGAATCGCAGCTATACCGGTCCGAGCCACGTCGGTATGCTCGATTCGCAGGAGGTGGAGCTGTTCCGCGCGGTACTCGACGCGGGCTTTCCGTACACCTCGCGATGCGACTACGCGACCGTTCCGGAAGGTCCGAATGCCGGGATGGCCTGGGGCGACATCAGCGTCACGCCGCCGGGCTGAGCCGGCAGTAAGCCAGGGCGCTGCCCGACCTCACCACAACGGGCGCGTGAAGTCGAATTCGGGTTGTGCGGCCGGGCGGGAGAAGGCCGGGCCGATCGCGTAGTCCGCACCGAGCCGCAGTAGCAGATGGGCGCGGTTGAGCGAATCGGTCGCCGGGCCGATGACGGCCGCGCCGGACGCATGTGCCTTGCGCAGCAGGGCGAGCAGCGTGTCGCCGACCGAGGAGGCCGCACCGAGCTGCTCGACGAGATCCGGGCACAGGCGCACGTAGTCCACGCTGATGTTGCGCAGCGCATGCACGGCGGCCCAGTCACGGCCGAAATCGACCAGACAGATGCGCACGCCGTGCTGGTGCAGCAGGCCGATGCGCTCGATCGCCCGTGGCCCGGCGTCGATCAGCGGCGAGCACGGCAACTCGAGCGTCAGACCGGAGCCGGAAAGGTGCCGGTCCTTCATCTCGCGGGTCAGCCAGAACACGTGATCGGGATCCAGCAGGCTCTGCACCGACTGCGGCACGAACAGGCGCAGCTGCCGGCCGCGCTGCAGCTGCTCCTCGCGCACCTTCAGCGCATGCTCGATGAGCCAGCGATCGAGCAGCGCGAGCTGACCGCATTCGGCGGCGACCGGCGCGAGTTCCGCGTACGGCACGGTCACGCCCGGATGCTGGGTGCTGCGCACCCGGAAGCCGAGTTCAAACTGGCCGGTGAGCTTGCCGGCGAGCGGCACGATCGGCTGGAACTCGAACTGGGTCTGCTCCGGCGTCAGCGGGCGGCTCAGCACTGCGCGGATCGCGAGCAGCGGGTCCGGCGGCAGCAGCGCTGCCTCGCGTGCCTCGAACCAGAGGAAGCGGTTGCCGCCGAGGTGGGCCGCGGCGATCTGCGCGGCTTCCGCGCTGGTCACCACGGCATCCACGCTGGTGTGCTCGCCGCCGAGCAGGCCCATGCCGATGCTCGCTGAGAGCGCATGGCTCTCGCCGTTGTAGACCCACGGTTCGGCGTTCAGCGCGAAACGGATGCGCTCGGCGGTTGCGGTGATGTCGGCGCGCGAGCGGCGGTGCAGCAGCAGGAAGTAATGAAAATCCTTGTATTGCGCAGGCAGGTCGAGCGGTTCGCTTTGCGCGCGCAGCAGCTGGCCGATGTGCGCATCGAGCGCAGCGAGGCCGGCTAGGCCGATCTTCTCGCGCAGCTCCTGGGCACGGTCGATGGCGACGACCAGCACAGCTGCCGAACGGTCACCGAGCGCGACGCCGAGCTTTTCGATCAGCACGCTGCGCGAGTAGAGGCCCGTGCGCGCATCGCGCCCGTCGCTGCTGCCGACGACCTCGCGTACCCAGTGCGCGCGGCGCAGGCGCGAGGCGATCGCAGCCTGCAGATGGCGCGTCTTGACTGGCTTGACGAGGAACTCGTCACCGCCGGCCGCGATCGCGTCGAAGCGCAGATGCACATCGCCCGCGGCCGCGGCGAGCAGGATCGGCACCGCGGCGTATTCCTGCTGCTGGCGGATCATCTGCGTCAGCTCGATGCCGCGCACGTCTGGCAGGTCGCAGTCGATCACCACGACATCCGGACGGAATTCGCCGAGCGCCGTGAGCGCACCCTGCGCATTGCCCGCCAGTCGGGCGGTCATGCCGCGTTCGGCGAGCGCGCGCGCGGCATCGACCGCATGGCTGCGATCCGGATCGACGAGCAGCACGCGCCAGGCCGGTGCCGTCGTATGCGCGAGCAGTTCGTCGAGCTTGGCGAGTACCTGCAGGCTGTCGACCGGCCCGGCGAAGAACGCGACGGCACCGGCGCGCATCGCGAGCAGGCGATGACCGAGATCGGCGTCGGGTGCGACCACGAGCAGCGCCGGCTGCTCGCCCGGCGCGACGCTGGCCTGCTCGAACTGTTGGCGGATGCGGCCCAGATAGCGCAGCCGGCGTGCCTCGAGCATCAGTAAACCGGGCACGCAACGGCCGAGGGCAACGAGCAGGGACGCCAGTTCGGCATGGCTCTGGGTCTCGTAGCCGCGCTCGCCGAGCGCGCTCGCCAGGCCTGGCGCCAGGGTGTCGTCGAGGCCGCACAGGACGATGCTGCGCGGACGGTATTGCAGCGGTACGTGCGGCACCGGCCCGTCGGCTGTGTCCTTCGCCTGATCCGTGGCCGACTCAACGGGGTCCGCCGGCTCGCCTGGCGCATGCGTGTCGTGCAGGGCCGGGGCAGATGGCGCGCTGCCATCTGCCGGCACGACCGGCGCGGTGGTGGTCGTCGCGGGTGCGGGCGCAACAGGCTGGCGCGCGGTCGGCAGCACGCTGACGCTCGCGCTCGCGGTCGCGGACAGACCGCTCAGGTCCGCGCCGAGCGCCTCGACCATGCGTGCCAGGCGCTGGAGATCGCGCGGCGAGGGCAGCAGCGTGTCGTCGATGAACGAGCAGAGATAGGCCGCCAACTCGAGCGCATCGCCATTGAGACGATCGAGGCCGAGACGCTGGCTGGTGTCGGCGACGTGCTCAACCTCCTCAGCCAACTGGCGCGCCGCGTTGCGGTCCCAGCCGCCCTCGGCGAGCGGCTGCCAGCGCCGCACGAGCGCGAGACAGCGCTGATGCAGCTCGCTGCGTGCCGCATTGTCGGTCGCAGTGTGGCCGTGGCCGTTCATGGAATCGCCGGTGATTTCCCCGTAGTCAGACGAGCCACAAGCATGCGGCGTGCCGACGGTCTACCGTGAGCAATCCGTCACGGTTCGTCATCCAGCCATGTGGCCGGACGTCGGCGCCGATCGTGCTGGAATGGCCTTGCGCGGTCCACTCATCGGTCATGGCGGTCCTGCCGCTATGGCATGGAGGGACGCGCCGCGCCGAATGTGACGGAAATTGTCATTTCGTGTCTAGATCAACTGTCGCGTTCGCAACAACCGGCATATCCGTCGAGCTATGGGCCGCCTTTGGCGCTGCGGCACGCTGCCGCATGCACGGCCATGCTGCCCTGCAGAAAAGTTCTTTGTGTCAAAAAAACATCTTCCACGATGTATTGACCGGGTTTTGCAGCGATTGCTAGCGTGCCTGCCGCTTCGGGGTTGGGAGAGATCACGAAGCCACGATCCAGCCGGTCGCGAGTGGCGTCGCCAGCCCGACGCCAACGCTCCGCAAGCCACAGCAAAGGTCGCAGTCACCTTCCGGGGAGGACAGGGGGAGGCCGGATTGCGCTGGACGTGGCGTGGCGGGTTCCAGGAGCAGCACCCGGAGGTCATGCCGCGGCATGGCCGAGAATCAATGTACTTGGGGAGTGATTCGTGACAAACGCTTCTTTCGCAAGTCTGCGGCGGCATGCGCTCGCCGTCGCCACCGTGGCCGTCCTGGGCATGCCACTGGCGGCCGGTGCAACCGGAGTTTCGGAGTCGGTACGTACCGCCTATGCCGGTCGGGTGAACTTCGCCCTGCTCGCGCAGGGCGAGTCCTACGACGGTTTCATTGTGTACTACAAGGCGCACAACATGGCGGGTATGCCGACCGGCCAGCGTCGTGTCGCCGAGGTGCAGCGCCTGAATCAGACGATCAGCCGCGTGGCCGTGGCGGCGGGGAGGAATCTCGCCTACGACCGGCAGATCGCCACCGGTGGGCACCTCGTGCGCATGGCTCAGGGGCATGCCTCGAGCGAGGAGGCCGAGCGGCTGATGGTCGAGCTCGCCAAGGACCCGGACATCGCCGTGATCGAGCCCAATCGGCGCATGCATGCCTTCCTCGCGCCGAACGACACGCGCTTCGGCGAGCAGTGGGACCTGTCCGATCCGGTCGGTGGCATCAACATGCCGTCCGCATGGGACGTCGCGACCGGGTCCGGCGTGATCGTCGCGGTGGTCGATACCGGCATCACGCCGCACAGCGATCTCGCCGGGCAGACGATCGGCGGCTACGACTTCATCGCGGATGCGGCCGAGGCACGCGACAAGGATGGCCGCGACGCCAATCCGAACGACGAGGGCGACTGGCACGGCATGTTCGACTGCGGATTCTTCGGCGGTTCGTCGAAGTCGAGCTGGCACGGCACGCACGTGGCCGGCACGATCGCCGCGGTCACCAACAACGCCAAGGGTGTGGCGGGCATCGCCTACAACGCCAAGGTTGAGCCGATCCGCGTGCTCGGCCGCTGTGGCGGCTCGCTCGCCGACATTACCGACGCAATGATCTGGGCCGCGGGTGGATCCGTGCCCGGCGTTCCGGCCAATCCGCATCCGGCAAAGGTCGTCAACCTGAGCCTCGGCGGTGGCGGAACCTGCTCGACGACCGAGCAGGCCGCGATCGATTCGGTGCGCGCGCACGGCGCGGTCATGGTGGTTGCCGCGGGCAACGACGGCAGTGACGTCGCGCAGACCAGCCCGGCGAGCTGTCCGGGCGTGATCGCAGTTGCCGCGACGACCAAGTCCGGCAGCCTCGCCAGTTATTCGAACTACGGCTCGCTGATCGACGTCTCCGCGCCCGGTGGCGATGGCTCGCACGGTGCGGGCGATATCCTCTCGACGTTGAACGCCGGCAGCAACACGCAGGGCGCCGAGGCTTATGCCTACTACGCCGGCACGTCGATGGCCGCGCCGCACGTCGCCGGCCTCGCGGCGCTGATGTTCTCGAAGAATCCGTCACTCACGCCGGATCAGGTCGAGAGCGTCATGAAGGCCAATGCCAGGCCGCTGCCGGGCGGCTGCAGCCGCGGTTGCGGCGCTGGCCTCATCGATGCGAAGAAGACGCTCGATGCCGTTCCGCCGATGGCGGGCGGCAACAGTCCGCCGGTGGCCGATTTCACGGCGAGCGCGAACGGTCTGGTGATCAACTTCACGGACGGATCGAGCGACAGCGACGGCAGCATCGTCGCGCGCGCCTGGAACTTCGGTGATGGCGGCAGCTCGACGGCGGCGAATCCGAGCCATACCTATGCCGCGGCCGGCACCTACAGCGTTTCGCTCACGGTGACCGACGACAAGGGCGCGACCGCCACCAAGACCCGCTCGCTGACGCTGTCTTCGGGTGGCACGCCGGGTGGCGGCTACGACAATCCGGCCGACGTCGCGATTCCGGATCTCGGCAGCGCGAGCAGCACGATCAGCGTGGCCGGCATCGCCGGCAATGCGCCCGCCGTGCTGAAGGTCAAGGTCAAGATCGTGCACCCCTACCGCGGCGATCTCGAGATCGATCTGATCGCACCGGACGGCGCGGCCTATCGCCTGAAGAACGCGAGCATCTTCGAGTTCGACGAGGACCTGAACGCGACTTACAAGGTCGATGCCTCCGCTTCACCGGCCAGTGGTGTCTGGACGCTGAAGATCAGCGACAAGTACTCGGGCGATGCCGGTTATCTCGACGACTGGGGTCTGACGTTCTGAGTGGATCGACGACTGCCTTGAAGCCGTGACGCGAGAGACGCCGCCGGGATCGAATGGTTCCGGCGGCGTTCGAGCGCGCATGCAATCGTCGATGTGCGGTAATGCGTGTGGCTCGCGATCCTGTCGCCGGCTGCGGCAAAGCGCTCGGTGACGTGCTCAGACCGACTCGAAACGGTTCGCCGCACGGTTCTTGCGCACGCGGGACGGATCCCAGAGGCGGCCGTTCATCGCGATGTATACGCCGTCGGCGAGCGCCTGCACGGCGCCGACTGCACAGCCGACGTTGAATACCGCGTCGGAACCCTGGAAGCGCGCCGGGTTCAGCGCACCGGTCAGCACGATCACCTTGCCGCGGATCGGCGCGAGCGCGTGTGCCGTCTCGACCATCGTGTCGGTGCCATGGGTGACGAGCACGTGACGGTGGGGCTGGTGCTCGATCGTGCGCCGGATCAGTTCGCGATCCTCGTCGGTCAGGTGCAGGCTGTCCTTGCGCAGGATCGGGATGACGTCGAAGTCGAAGACCACGCCGAGCTGGCGGAGGATCTCGCCGATCTGCGGCGCGCCGATCTGGTATTCGGACTTGTCGTCGAAGTAGATCTTGTCGATCGTCCCGCCGGTGGTGACGATGGTCAGGTGCTGCATCATCGCGGTGCTTCCGGGTGCGCCTTCGGGCGAACGGGCGCGGAGCTTACACCAGGCCGCTGCGGTGAGTCCCTGGTCGGCATGTAGGCACGCGACGAGTGCTGCCGGCCTGCCGCTCAGGCGCGCCGCCGCCGGTAATGGCGCGCCTCCCAGCCGAGCGTGCCGATCGCGACGAGGCACAGGCCGATCTCGCCGAGTGCGGCGAGCCGCACGGCGGGTTCGGCATAGGCCTCCATCACGCCGTGGCAGAAGTAGAACAGCGCGAGGATGCCGACCCACAGCCGTGCCCGGCGCGCGTCGCGGTGCAGGACGAGCAAGGGCAGCAGCAGCGGACCGATGCGCAGCGACGCGATGAGCACGAGCGGCGCCGATGGCGGTTCGATCCAGAACAGCCAGGCCCCGTGCAGCAGGACGAGACCGGCCCAGGCCGCGAGGCCGAGACGCGCCGCGCTCATCGCGTCTCCACGAGACGAGCGGCGATACCGGCGACACGCCGGCCGAGCGCACGTGCCAGTTCACGCTCGCGTTCATCGAGTTCGCGCTCGCCGCGCAGGCCGGCATGGTGGCTCGCGCCGTACGGCGTGCCGCCGCTGGTCGTCGTATTCAGCGTGGCCTCGGTGAATGGCAGGCCGACGATCAGCATGCCGTGATGCAGGAGCGGCAGCAGCATCGAGAGCAGGGTCGATTCCTGGCCACCATGCAGCGTGCCCGTAGAGGTGAACACCGCGGCCGGCTTGCCGACGAGCGTGCCGGAGGCCCACTCGGCACCGGTCGAATCGAGGAAATGCTTGAGCGGTGCGGCCATGTTGCCGAAGCGCGTCGGGCTGCCGAGGATCAGCCCCGCGCATTCGGCGAGATCCTCGTGTGTTGCGTAGGGCGCGCCCTCTTCGGGCACGGGCGGCGCCGCGGTCTCGGTGAGCGGCGCGACCGGCGGCACCTGGCGCAACCGCGCGTGCATGCCGGGCACCTCCTCGACGCCGCGCGCGATGTGCCGGGCCAGGCGCGCCGTGGCGCCGTGGCGGGTGTAGTAGAGAATCAGGATGTCCGACATGACAGGCTTGGGCACGGGCCGCTGGCGCGGCGCAGCGTATCATCGCCCCGGCCCGACCCGTACGAGCCTTTCCGCCCATGTCGACCCTGCGCCACCGACGCGACCGGATCCTCGCTTTCCTGCGCTTGCTCACGCGGCGCTTCCTGGCCGATCGCTGCCTCGAGAGCGCCGGCTCGCTCGCCTACACGACGCTGTTCGCGCTGGTGCCGCTGACCGCCGCGGTGCTCGGCATCCTCTCGGCGTTCCCGGTGTTCCAGCAGTGGCGCTCCCGCGTGACCGATTTCGTCTTCGAGAATTTCGTGCCGGCGACCGGCAAGGTCGTGCAGACCTATCTCACGGAATTCGCCGACAAGGCGAGCCAGGCCACTGCGGTCGGCATCCTCGTGCTGGTGTTCAGTGCGGTGATGCTGATGATCAGCATCGAGGATGCGTTCAACCGGATCTGGCGCGTGCGCACCGGGCGGCGCGCGGTGGCGCGCTTCCTCGTCTACTGGACTGCGCTGTCGTTCGGCCCGCTGCTGCTGGTCACCGCGCTCGGCCTGAGCTCCTACCTGTTCGCGCTGCCACTGCTCGACGAGGCCGAGAGCGGCATGGGCCTGAAGACGCGCCTGCTGGGCCTCGCGCCATTCGCGATCGTCTGGGTCGGTCTGGTGGCGAGCTATCTGCTGGTTCCGAACCGCAGCGTGCGCTTCGCGCATGCGGCCTGGGGCGCGCTGCTTGCCGCGTTGCTGTTCGAGGCCGCCAAGCGCGCGTTCGGCTTCTACGTCGCGAACGTGCCGTCGTACGAGCAGGTGTACGGCACGCTCGCGGTCGTGCCGATCTTCCTGCTGTGGATCTACCTGTCCTGGATCGTGATCCTGCTCGGCGCGTCGTTCGCCGCCACACTCGGTGCGTTCTCCCAGCGCCGTGCGGCGCGCGAGCTGGCGCCGGGCCACGAGTTCCTCGGCCTCCTCACGGTGCTCGGCGAATTCGTCGAGGCGCAGCGCGAAGGGCGCGGCCTGCACAGCCGCGAGCTCTGCCGGCACGGCCCGGTACTCGACGACGACCTGATCCAGCGTTATCTCGGCGATCTCAACGCGGCCGGTCTGGTGCAGCGTGCCGAGAGCGGCGAGTGGGTGATGGTGCGCAGCCTCGATTCAGTGCGCTTACTGGACCTCTACGAAACCGGGCTATACCGCCTGCCGCTCTCGACGGACGTCGCCACGGCCCATCTGCCGCCGCGTTTCACGCCGCTGCTCGAACGCATGGCCCGGGATCTGCGCGGCACGCTCGGCGTCACGCTCGCCGAAGTCTTTCCCGCCCCGCCGGAGTCTGCTAAACCAGCCGCTTCGTCCGCTCCTCCGCCGGGCCCGTGATGCCGATGAAATCCGCTCTCGCCGCGCTGCTGCTCGCCATGGCGAGCCTGCCCATCCATGCCGATACCGCTGAGCGTCCGCGTCTCGACGTCGTCACGCTCGACGGCAAGCGCTTCGATCTGTCCGCGCAGGCCGGCAAATGGGTCATCGTGAACTTCTGGGCGACCTGGTGCTCGCCGTGCGTGAAGGAAATGCCGGACATCTCGGCCTTCGTCGCCGCACGCAAGGATGTCGCCGCGATCGGTCTCGCCTTCGAAGACACGGATCGTGCGGAGATCCTGGCCTTCACGAAGGCGCATCCGGTCGTCTACCCGCTCGCGCAGGTCGACGTGTTCGACCCGCCGAAGGACTTCGAACCGCCGCGCGGTCTGCCGACGACCTACCTGATCGCCCCGGACGGACGCGTCGCGAAGCGTTTCGTCGGCCCGCTCGGTGGTGAGGATCTCGCCAAGGCCATCGCCGCGGCCGGCGCGGGGAAGTGAGTCGGTGAAGACGCTCGTGTTCCACGTATCGGGCCGCGTGCAAGGCGTGCATTACCGCGCCGCGACGCGTGCCCAGGCGCGGCGCCTGGGGCTCTTGGGTTACGCGAAGAACCTGCCGGATGGCCGCGTCGAGGTCGTCGCGCATGGCGATGATGCCGCGCTCGCCGAACTCGAAGCCTGGCTGCGTCTCGGTCCGCCGCTCGCTGCGGTCGCCGCGGTCGTGTGTGCGGACCATCCGGACCATGTGCGGGAGGATTTCCTGATCCTCTGAGCCGGCCGTCGCGGCCTCGCGCGCGGCGGCCGGCTGCAGGGCAGGGACCTGCGATCAGCGCTCGCCGAGCCGCGGCCGCAGACCAGCGAGGTTGCATGGCCGCGTGCGCGAATCGAGCTGGGCACGCAGGAGCTTTTCCCAGGCAGTGCGGCAGGCCGAGGTCGAGCCCGGCAGGCAGAACACGAAGGTGCGGTTCGCTAGTCCGGCGAACGCGCGTGACTGCAAGGTCGACGTGCCGATCTCCTCGTAACTCAGCACGCGGAACATCTCGCCGAAGCCGGGCATCGTCTTGTCGAGCAGCGGCACGATAGCTTCCGGCGTGGAATCGCGCCCGGTGAAGCCGGTGCCGCCGGTGACCAGGATGCCGTCCACGGCCTCGTCGGCGATCCACGCCGAAACCACGGCCCGTAGGCGATAGATGTCGTCGCGCTCGATGTGCCGCGCGTGCAGCCGATGACCCGTCTCGGTGAGTGCGCCGGCGAGATAGTCGCCGGAGCCGTCGTCGGCCGCGGTGCGCGTGTCGGAGACCGTGAGGACGCAAAGGTTCAGCGGAATGAAGATATCGGTGGCGGTCATGCTGGATCGGACTTAAGGGGAAGAGCGTTCGCCGCAGTGCTCGGCGTACCAGGCGAGCCAGTCGCGCAGGCGGCGTGTCCCGCTCGCAGCCATGAACGCCTCGTCACTTGCCGCCATGCGGCGCAGGGCGTAGAGGTCGCCGACGGTCGGCGCGTAGCGAGGTGGCAGCGGCTCGCACAGGCGATAGGCCGGCGGCGTCGCCGGACCGATCAGCGCGTCGAGCAGCCGATCGCGGCAGTCGCGATCCTCGCATTCGCGGAACGCCCAGTCCACGAGTCCGGGTTCGATCTCGTCCCAGATCAATTGCGCGCGCATCGTGACACGACATGCCGGACAATCGGCCGGCCGGCCTTCGTCGAACACCTGACGCAGCGCGGCGTGTGCTTGCGGCGCGAGCGGCGCGCGCCGTACCGGGCCTTGCGTCGCGAGGCGCAGCGCCTCGTCGAGATGGGGCGTGCCCTGCAGTCGCGCGACGATCCGGTCGATACCGCCGATGCCGAGGCTCACGGCCATCTCGCGTGCATCGAGGGCGAGCCGGCGCGTGTCGTCCACGCGCACCTGTGCGGCCCGGCTGCCCGGGTAGAGCGCGACGATCAGGCCGCTAGCGAGCAGGAACGGCGCCACGCTCAAGACGAGCGTTCGCCACCGCTCCGGCTCGTGGCGGGAACGCGCCCGCAAGGTCAGCCGCAACACTGCGAGCAGCGTGACCGCCGGCACGCCCCAGCGGACCCAGCGGTCCATCATGCTCGAGTAGTCGGGCATCTCGCGCACGAGATTCATGTCGAGCGGTGCGTAGAAACCGGCGACCATGAAGCCGAGCGCGTTGCCGACGAGAAAGGTGATCAGCGCCTCGGCGAGCGCGCGGCGCCACGGTGATGCCGCGGGCGACGCGGCGTCGGCTCGGGGGACAGTGGGCGTGTGGCGTCGAGTCATTACATCCGGATCACGAGCAAGGATTAACGAGGGAACGTCCGACCCGAGCCAAAACGAACGGCCGTGCTGCGTCGCGAGGCCGTGATCGACTCCCGCCGGCACGCCGCCACCCCGGCACGATCGGGGCGCGTCAGACATCGCTCACCTCAACCCTGCGCAGTCAGCGCCTTGAGCTGATCGGCCTGGTCCTCGACAGTCAGCCGGTCGAGCAGATCGTCGAGATCACCCTCGACGATCTCGGGCAGGCGGTACAGCGTGAGACCCTCGACACGGTGATCGGTCACGCGGCCCTGCGGGAAGTTGTAGGTGCGGATGCGCTGGCTGCGATCGCCCGAGCCGACCTGCAGACGGCGCGATTCGGCCTGCGCGCGCACCTGTTCCGCGCGGCGCCGCTCTAGCAGTTCGGCCTTCAGGCGCTTCATCGCCTTGTCGCGGTTGGCATGCTGCGAGCGCTCGTTCTGGCATTCGACGACGATGCCGGTCGGCAGGTGCGTAAGGCGGATCGCCGAATCGGTCTTGTTGACGTGCTGACCGCCGGCGCCCGAGGCGCGGAAGGTATCGACCTTGATGTCGGCTTCGCGGATATCGATGTCATCAATCTCGTCCATTTCCGGCAGGATCGCGACAGTCGCCGCCGAGGTGTGGATGCGGCCCTGCGCTTCGGTCGCCGGCACGCGCTGCACGCGGTGTGTACCGGATTCGAACTTGAGCCGCGAGAACGCGCCGCGGCCTTCGATGCGCGCGATGATTTCCTTGTAGCCGCCATGCTCGCCAGGGTTCGCGGACTCGATCTCGACCTTCCAGCCCCGGCGCTCGGCGTAGCGCGCATACATGCGGAACAGGTCGCCGGCGAAGATCGCGGCTTCGTCGCCGCCGGTGCCGGCACGCACCTCGAGGAACAGGTTGGCTTCGTCGCGCGGATCCTTCGGCAGCAGCAGCACCTGGAGCTCGCGTTCGAGACGCGCGCACTCGGCTTCGAGTGCCGGGATTTCCTCGGCGGCCAGCTCGCGCATCTCCGCGTCGGCGAGCAGTGCGCGTGCGGCGGCGAGCGCCTGCGCGGCGGCATCGTGCGCGGCGAGCGCGTTCGTGAGCGGTTCGAGCTGGGCGTATTCGCGTGACAGCGCGCGGAAGCGTTTCGCATCGGCCAGCGTGTCGGCTTCGGCGAGCAGCGCGGCGACTTCCTCGCGGCGCTCGGCGAGCTCCTCGAGTTTCCGGCGGATGGAAGGGGTCATGCGTCCTTGTCGGCGGCCGCGCCGGGCAGCGTTGCCTGGGCCGGATCGAACAGTCGCCCGGCTGCGTGGATGAGGTCGAGATCGCCGCGCAGCGAGGCCGCACGCAGGTTCGCGCTCGGCGCGTGCAGCAGTTTGTTGGTCAACGTGTTGGCGAGGAAGGCGAGGGCATCCTCGGGTGACTTGCCGCGTTCGATCAGCGCGCGGGCCTTGGCCAGCACCGCGTCGCGTTCGACTTCGGCGCGGCGGCGCAGGTCGAGCACCGGATTGCCGAGTTCGAGGGCCCGGCGCCAAGCCATGTAGCGCTCGACCTGCAGTTCGATGATCGCCTCGGCCTCGCGTGCCGCGGCCTCGCGCGAACGGCGGTTGTCGTCGATGACCTGGCGCAGGTCGTCGATGGTGTAGAGGAAGGCATCCTCGACCTCGGCGACGTCCGCGGCGATGTCGCGCGGCACGGCAATGTCGACCAGGAACATCGGCTTGTGGCGGCGCGTACGCAGCGCGGCCTCGACCATCGCGCGGGTCAGGATCGGTTCGCGGCTCGCGGTGGAGGCGATCACGATGTCGGCTTCGGCGAGGTGTTGCGGCAGTTCGGCGAGTGCGATCGCATAGCCGCCGACGCGCTGGGCGAGGGCCTGGGCATTCTCCAGCGTGCGGTTGGCGATGATCAGGCGCCGCGCACGCGCATCGGCAAGGTGTCGCGCGGCGAGTTCGATCGTCTCGCCCGCGCCGATCAGCAGTACGCAGGCCTGGCCGAGATCGGCGAAGCGCTGCTCGGCGAGACGCACCGCCGTGTAGGCGACCGATATTGGTGCCGAGCCGATGCGCGTGTCGGTGCGCACGCGCTTAGCGACCGCGAAGGTGTGTTGCAGCAATCGCTCCATCGGCGCGCGCAGGGCCTGCGCCTCGCGCGCGAGCTGGTAGGCATCCTTGACCTGGCCGAGAATCTGCGGCTCGCCGAGGACCATCGAATCGAGCCCGGTCGCGACGCGGAACATGTGCCGGACCGCGGCATCTTCCTCGTAGCGGTAAAGGAACTCGTCGAGCCGGCTCTCGCTCAGACCGTGATGGCGATGCAGCCAGTCGAGCGGCGCACCGAGCGCATCGGCCGCGACCGAGCAGTAGATCTCGGTACGGTTGCAGGTCGAGAGGATCATCGCCTCGTGCACGCCGGCATGTCGCGTCAGATCGGCCAGGGCCGTGCGCGCCTGTTCCGGCGCGAACGCCACCCGCTCGCGCAGGGCGACCGGCGCGGTCAGGTGATTCAGTCCGAAGGCGAGTAGGGCCATCTGCAGCGTATGTGGGGCGACTATGGGCTAAGCTTCATCGCGGTGCGTCGCGGCGGCGCGTCCGGTGCGGGCGACGGGCCCGCTGCGGGGACGCCGACGGCGCCGCGTTTGCATGGCGCACGGCCCAAGCGCGCGTAGTGTGCGGGTGCGGTTTCGCCAGTTCAAGCAACACAAGGCTTTGTCCGAGGACGACGGCACGGGAATGGCAGGCATGATGCGGCATCCGGGGATGAGGCTCCTGACCTTGGTCATGGCGGGCGCACTGGGCGCCTGTACGGCGGCGGCGACGCGCACGCCCGTCCGGACGGCACCGGTGTCTGCCCGCGTGGCCGTGCCCTCGGCCGATCAGGACATGCTCGCGCAGATGCTCGGTGGCGAGTTCGCGCTGGCGCGCTCCGATCTCGATGCCGCGACCCGTCACTATCTCGCCGCGGCCCGCACCAGCCGCGATCCGGCCGTGGCAGCCCAGGCGGTGCGGCTCGCGCTCGCTGCGAAGCAGTGGGATCGGGCTCGCGAGGCGATCGACCGCTGGCAGCAGCTCGCGCCGGACGAGCCGGGCCTGCATCAGGCCCGGGCGACCCTCGCGCTCGCCGCGGGCGATGCCGGGCAGGTACTCACGGAACTCGGCGCACTGATGCGTCTGCCGGATGCGCACGGCTGGCGGCTGATCGGCCAGGTGTTGCTGATGGCGCCGGACAAGACACTGGCTGGCGATGTGCTCGAGCGCCTGGTCATGCCCGAAGCGCTGGCCGGCGCCGGCGACGAAATCTGGCTGGCGATGAGCCAGCTCGCGTTCAAGCTCGAACGCAAGCCGCTCGCACAGCATCTCGCCGAGGCCGCGGCGAAGAAGTTCGCGAGCAGCGAGGATCATGCCTGGCTCGCCCAGCTCGCCGCCGAGCGTGGCGACGCGGCCGCATCGCGACGACACTACCTCGATGCCCTGCGCCGCGACCCGAAGAATGCGCGGTTGCGCGTGGCCTATGCGACGTTGCTCGCCAATCAGGGCGACAATCTGGCCGCGGCGAAAGTGCTCGCCGAGGGGCCGCAGAGCGACTACACCTATGCCGCGCGTGCGGCTTATGCGGCACGCGCCGATGACAAGGCCACGCTGCGCGCACTGTACGAGGAGATCAAGGCGCGGCCGGAGGCCGAGCGCCCCTCCCAGCTCCAGCTGCTCGGCCAGCTCGCCGAGATCGTCGGCCAGAAGGAGGCTGCGCTGGCCTGGTACCAGCAGATCGACGCGAACGACGCGCATTGGTTCGAGGCGCAGCTGCGCATCGCCGTCCTGCTCGACGCAGCGGGCAGGACCGAAGAGGCACTCGGTCTCGTGCACGAGCTGGAAGCGCGCAGCGGCGACGATCCGAAACAGCTCGGCGAGGCTTTCCTGATCGAAGCCGAGATCGGCACGCGCAGCCAGCGCCCCGAGATCGCGTTCGACGCCTATGCGCGTGGCCTGATGGTCCTGCCCGACGACACCCGCCTGCTGTACGCGCGTGGCCTCCTGTCCGCCAACCTGGGCCGGACCGGCGATGCCGAGCGCGATCTGCGCCGCGTGCTGGAACTGAAGCCCGGCGACACGGAGGCCATGAACGCGCTCGGCTATACCCTCGCCGATGCCGGCCAGAAGCTCGACGAAGCGCTCGGCTTCATCGAAAAGGCCCTGGCCGCCAAGCCTGGGGAGCCGGCGATCGTCGATTCCTACGGCTGGGCGCTGTATCGCCTGGGGCGGCTCGCCGAGGCCGAGCAGGCGCTGCGGCGCGCCTATGCGAAGCAGCCGGATGCCGAGGTCGCCGCGCACTTCGGCGAGGTGCTCTGGCAGGCCGGCAAGAAGGACGAGGCGCGCCGCGTCTGGGCCGAGGGGCGTGCCAAGGATGCGCAGAACAAGGTCCTGCTCGAAACCCTGCAGCGGCTCGGCGCATGACGATGAGGCCCTTCCTGCGCGGTGCGCTCGCGGCGGCCGGTCTGCTGCTCGCGGCCTGCGCGCCGCTGCGCACGCATGAGGACACGGCCACGCTGCGCGTGCAGGCCGAGCGCGAGGCGCGGCTCGGCATGCAGACCGTATGGGGGCTGGAAGGGCGTCTCGCGGTCTCGAATGGCACCGACGGCGGCAATGCGGACCTGCGCTGGCGGCAGGACGGCGACGGCTTCGACGTGACCCTGAACGCCCCGGTGAGCGGCAAGACCTGGATCCTGCAGGGGGCGCCCGGTCAGTCCGTGCTTGATGGCGTCGGCGAGGCGCCGCTGCGTGGCCG
>Ga0116193_1000635_pt1 | contig 32332 bp, 28 predicted proteins | sample AD_UKC115_MetaG_FD_89892 | JGI IMG/M metagenome (GOLD analysis project Ga0116193, IMG submission 89892) | Active sludge microbial communities of municipal wastewater-treating anaerobic digesters from Hong Kong - AD_UKC115_MetaG | ecosystem: Engineered > Bioreactor > Anaerobic > Digestate... | reverse complement strand
GGCGTCAACGCGATCAGCGGCGAGACGGCGAGTCCCGACCAGTCGGGCTATGTACTCGATCCGTACGAAAGCACCGACATCGCTGGCTGGCGCAAGAGCATGAACGAGATCGCCGCGTTCGAATTCACCACGCTCGACGATTCCTACGCCGCCCGCACCGGCCGGCCGAACAACGTCGGCGTGATCGGTGTGGCGGTGTTCCGCGAGCGCCCGAAGCCGGTGATCTATCGCGATGCGGAAATCGCCCGGCGCGAGGGCGCCGATGGCCGTGACCGCGCCACGCCGGCGCCGTCCGGCGCGCCCGCCGAGCCGATGAGCACGGCGCCCGCCGACAGCGCCTCGGCGGCCGGCAAGCGCGCACTGGCGGGAGCGGCCGAACCGATGCCGCAGAAGGAGAAATCGCTCGGCACCGGCCATGGCCGCCGCGAGACGAGTTCGATCACGTACACGGACTTCGAGCGCGAGAGCAGCCGGCCGTACGAGGTCGTCTCCGTCTGGTACGACAGCCGCACGAACCTCGTCGCACGCGGCATCATCCCGCGCCCGCCGCGGCACGATCCGCAGCCGTTCCCGGAAGGCTTCGTGCCGGATCCGCCGGCACACCGCTGATCCATCCACCGATTCGTCCACCAACTGTGCAGCCGCCCGCAGCGCAGGCGGCTGCCGCGCGCTAAGGTGACGGCAGGCCATCGTGGGTTCCTTGCCATGCGTCTGCCGTTCTGCGTCCTGTCCATTCTTCTGCTCGGCAGCGGTGCCGTCGCCGCTCCGTATCGCCTCTCCTCATCGACCACGGACCGGCTGCTCGCCATGGTGCCCGGCGAACGGGCGGTGCTGACCGGCTTCCCGCTCGATGCGGCGACCACGGCCACCGTCGAGTTCGAGCGCATCGACGTCTATGCCAGCGGCACGCGTCTCGTCGCGGTCACGCCAGAGGGTGAGTTCGAGCTGCCGAGGAGCCGCCTGCACTTCTTTCTCGGCCATCCGGTCGGCGGCAAGGGCAATCTCGGCCTGAGTCTCGATCCGCTGGCCGGCACGCTCGAGGCGACCGTGCGCGGCAGCGGCGGCGATTTCAGCCTCGTCGGCCGGCGGCAGTCCGATGGCTGGGATCTCTCTGCCGAACCGCTGCGCCAGGCAACGCCGGACGGCACGCCGCTCGATTTCCGATGCGGACAGGACGAGCTGCCCGAATCACCGCTCGCCAAGGCGCTCGCGAAGGTTTCGACGCCCGCCGCACCGGATGGCTTCAGCGGCCCGCTGCGTCAGGCCGTGGTCGCGGTCGATACCGATGGCGAGTTCGTGAACCAGACGACCTTCGCCGGCAATACCACGACCGCGACGAACTGGATCGCAGGCCTGTTCCTGCAGATGAACGTGCTCTACGAGACCGATCTGAACCTGCGGCTTCTGCAGGGTACGACCTTCTTCAACCTGGATGCGGCCAGCGATCCGTATTCGGTCACCGGCTCACCGGTCGGCACGACGCACCTCAACGAATTCGGCAACTACTGGGCCGCGAACCGCTCGCGCGTGTTCCGGCACTTCGCGATTCTGCTCTCGGGCAAGTCCACGTCGCCGAATTCCGGCTCCGGCATCGCCTGGATCAACGCCTATTGCCGCAAGCCATCGAGCGGCGGCAGCTACAGCGTGAACCAGGTGTTCACCTTCAGCGGCAACCAGCCGAAGGACAGCGCTCCGTTGGTTGCGCACGAACTCGGCCACAACTTCGGCTCGCCGCATACGCATTGCGACTACGACGGCAACGGCGCGAACGGCGTGCAGCCACTGGATACGTGTTACAGCGCCGAATCCGGCTGCTATTCGGGCGCCACGGCCTGCCCCGGCAGCACCGATGGCGGCAAGGGCACACTGATGAGCTACTGCCACATCAACGGCTGCGGGCAGAATTCCTACAAGCTCGATTACACGAGCCAGCCCACCAACCCCGTCGCGAACCGCATGAACAACGGTATCGCGGCGAACTTCAGCACCTGCATCGATCGCGTGTTCGCCGACGGCGGCGAGTGAGCGGCGAGGCCGCTCAGCTGCGCATCAGCGTGGACTTGCCGAACAGGCTCTCGACCAGATCGACGGCGAGCTTCGCGGTCTGGTTGCGCTTGTCATAGGCCGGATTGAGCTCGACGATGTCGAGTGAGGCGAGTCGGCCGGTGTCGGCGATCATCTCCATGCACAGCTGCGCCTCGCGGTAGTTAGGGCCGCCACGCACGCGCGTGCCGACGCCCGGCGCGATCGACGGATCGAGGAAGTCCACGTCGAAGCTCACGTGCAGGTGCGTGTCCGCGTCGAGCCCGTCGAGCGCCTCGTCCATCACGCGCTTCATGCCGATCTCGTCGATGTAGCGCATGTCGTAGATGTCGAGACCGACCTCGCTCACGAGGCGCTTCTCGCCGGCATCGACCGAACGGATACCGATCTGGCGGATCTCGTCGGCGTGCAGCGCCGGTGCCGGACCCGCGATCTGGACCAGCGCCTCGGGCCCATGCCCGCACAGGCAGGCGACCGGCATGCCGTGCACGTTGCCCGAGGGCGTGATGATGTTGGTGTTGAAGTCAGCATGCGCATCGAGCCAGAGCACGCGCAGCTTGCGACGGCGCGCGCGACAATGCCGGGCGACCGCGGCGATCGAGCCGATCGCGAGGCAGTGATCGCCGCCGAGCAGGACCGGCAGACGGTCGAGGGCGAGTTCCACGCCCACCGCATCGAGCACCGCGCGGTTCCAGGCGAGCACTTCGGGCAGGTGCCGATAGCCGCCATGCGGCGGCTGCCACGGGTTCACGGGGCCGGCGAGGTTGCCGCGGTCGGCGACCTCGAGGCCGCGCCCGGTCAGGGCCTGGGCGATGCCCGCGACGCGCAGCGCTTCCGGGCCCATCGAGGCGCCGCGATGGCCGGCGCCGATGTCGGTCGGCGCGCCGATCAGGGAAACAGGCGGGAAACGGCGCGTGGCCTCGGTATCGATCATCCGGTGTCTTCCTATGGGCTTTTCTCGATCGCGAGCCCGGCCTTCTGCCAGGCCTCGAAACTGCCTTCGAGCGCACGCGAGTGCACGTAGCCCGCCTGTTCGAGCGCCTGCCGGGCGATCCCGACGCGCCGGCCGCTGCGGCAATACAGGACGAACGCCTGATCCGGCCGGATGCCGGTCGAGGCGATGCGCGTGGCGATCTGGTCGTGCGGAATGTTCACCGCACCCGGGATATGGCCCTCGCGGAATTCGGCCTCGCTGCGCACATCGATGACCAGCGGCGCCTTGTGCTCAGACTGCCAGCGCGCGAGTTCGGTCGGCGTGAGCGCCGACTCCGACGCTACGGCAACGGCCGCGACGAGCAGCGCGGCAAGAACCGACAGACAACGATGAAACGCAGTACGCATGGTGCGATCCCCCTGGTTCGGCACACGGACGGAACGCCGCGGTTGCGAAGCGGCGCGCAGCATAGCGCCGGCCGGTGGCAGCCAGCCAGCGGCGCGCCGGTCAGGTCTCGAGACCGTGGAGCAGTGCCGCGAGTGTCTCGCCGATCTGCACGCACAGCGCCGCCAGCGGCGGCCGCGATCCGGCCGCGACCTCGCGCCAGGCGCAGACTGCCGCATCCGCCGCACGCGCCGGCCGGCCGATGCCCTCGTCATAGCCGTAGATCGGTGCGGAACCGGCAAGCCGGTGCACGAGATGCTGCAGTTCCGTGAGCGCCGTCTCGTCGCCCGCACACACGGCGGTCCACGCGCGGCGTAGATCACGTGCCTTGTCCGGGAAGCTCGCCCGGTAGCGCTCGCGGAGGGCTTCGAAACGTTCCATGTCGTCCCGGCGGATAGACGGACGGCCCGCCGATGCGGGCGTCGCGATGGTGCCGGCAGAGGGACTTGAACCCCCGACCTACCGCTTACAAGGCGGTTGCTCTACCAACTGAGCTATGCCGGCGCGGCGCGCATTCTGGCAGCGCCGCGCCAGGCGGGCAAATCGTCCGCCCCCAGCGTGCGGCGCCGGTTCAGGCGAAGTCGTTGGCGAGCACGAGACGGTAACGTGCGCGTCCCTCGCGCAGCCGGTCGAGCGCCTCGTTGACCCGGCTCATCGGCAGCACCTCGACCTGTGGGGCGATCGCATGACGTGCGCAGAACTCGAGCATCGTCGCGACCGTCGCCGGCCGGCCGAGCGGCGAGCCCGATACCTGCTTCTGTCCGCCGATCAGGCCGAACGCCGGTAGCGCGACCGGTTCGAGCACCGCGCCGACGAAATGCAGGCGCCCCTTCGGCGCGAGCGCGGCGAGCAGCAGCGGCCAGTCGAGCGCGACGTTGACCGTGACCAGGATGAAATCGAAGTGCCCGGCGAGAGCCTTGATCGCACGGCCGTCGCGGCTCGCGACGACACGATGCGCGCCGAGCGCGAGCGCCTCGTCGCGCTTGGATTCGCTCGACGTGAACGCGGTGACCTCGCAGCCCCAGGCACGCAGGAACTTCACGGCCATGTGGCCGAGTCCGCCGATGCCGACCACGGCGACGCGATCGGTCGGACGGATGCCGAATTCGACGACCGGACTGAACACCGTGATGCCGCCGCAGAACAGCGGTCCGCTCGATTCGGCCGGTAGCGCCTCGGGTAGCGGAATCGCCCAGGCCCAGTGCGCGCGGACGCGCTCGGCGAAGCCGCCGTGATGGCCGACGATGGCCTCCACACTCTGCCCGCACAGATGGAGATCACCGCCGGTGCACGACGCGCAGTGCATGCAGCTCGCCGTGAACCAGCCGACCCCGACACGCTCGCCGGGCCGGCGTCCCTTGACCTGGTCGCCGACCGCGACGATGCGGCCAACCGCCTCGTGACCCGGCACCAGCGGATAGCGGCTGCGGCCCCAGTCGTCGTCGAGCATCGACAGGTCGGAATGACAGATCCCGCAATACTCGACCGCGACCTCGACCTCCTCGGGACCGAGCGGGCCGGCATCGTAGGCGAACAGTTCGAGCGGCGCGCGCGCGGCACGCGCGGCGTAGGCACGGATCGTGGTGTTCATGGCAAGCATCCCCGATGGCTGGACAACGGGATGCTACGCTGCCAAAGCGCGCGTGAAAGCGCCATCACGCCGTGATGATCGATTCATCGGTGCCACGCGGACGACCCCGGCCACGCCGCAGCGGCGCGGCTTCGTGGAGCATGAGAATCTCAGTCCGACGCTCGCGCCGGCCGCAGGCGTGCCGCGACGAATGCTGCGATCGGGATGGCCACCACCGCGGCGATCGCGAACCAGCGCGGATGCGGGATCATCAGCAGGTTGGCGATCGTGGCGGCGAGCACCACCGCGCCGACGATGGTCGAATACAGCAGCGGCCGCGTGCGTGCCACAGACGCCGCGACCAGGCCGCCGACGAATGTGGCGACGACCCACGCGGCCAGCACGAACAGCAAGGCACCGACCGGCAGGCCCTGCACATATGCCTGCAGCTGATCCGGGTTCGTGAAGTCGAGACCCTCCGGCACCGGATAGACCATGTGCCCGAGCGCCTCGATCAGGCCGACCAGCACGAAGGCGGCGAGCACGCCCGCGACGATGGCAAGCAGGTTGCGGATGTAGGGCTGCATGGCAACTCCGCGAAAGGCAGCGATCCAGCGCCGGATGGCGAACCGGCATCACCCGGTGGCCGGGATGGATCGTGCCAGCCGGGCGGGAGCTGCCGATCGAACCGGCCCATGCAGACACGGGTGATCTGCGAGCACCAGCGGCCACGACGCCGCGGGCGACGATGCGCCGGCGCGCCATGCTCGACAAGTGCCGATCGTGACCGCGATCGCCTGAATCGGCGGCTCAGAAGCAGGTGGCCGCCTGCTCGTGCAGATCGCTCGCATGCAGCAGGCTGCGCCACTCCACCGGACGCTCGGGATCGGCGGCATAGTCGATCCAGTACACCGGCAGTTCCTCCGAGCGCTGCACCAGTTCCGGCTTGAAGCCCTGCGCGGCGATCTCGGCACGCCGGCGCTCGGCATTACTCTGATCGCGGAACAGGCCGAGCGAGATGGTGTTCTGCTGATCGCCCGCGGTGACCACGTAGTAGTCACGCACGCCCTTGGACGACAGCTGGCGTGCGATCGCGAGTGCCTGCTCGCGAGTGGGCAGCGCCGGCAGGAAGACCCAGTAGCCGCGCGGCTGAGTCGCGCGCACCTCGCGGAACTGGATGCGCTCGACCAGCGGCGTGAGCCGGTTCATCGCGCGGCGCATGTCGGCCTGGGTCGGAAACGGGCCGAGGCTCACGCAGCGCTCGCGACGGATCTCGGCATCGCTGGGCGGCGCGGTGGCGAGTTCGGCGGTGCTCGCCGCCTCGCCGCGCTCGCGCTCGGCAAGCAGGACCAAGGCCGGCACCCCGGGATCGGTCGCCGGCGGATCGGCGCTCACCGGCGCCGGCGTGAGGACGAGCCAGGCGCCGACGCCGATGTTCAGCGCCAGCAGCAGCAGGAACAGCACACGCACGAACATGCGGCAGGAGGCTCGGCAACGGGACGCGCCAATTCTACCCGCAGCCCGTGGCAGGCCAGCGTGACGGCGACCGGGCGCGGACGGCGTGCAACACGGTTCAGACTCCGGCCCCGGCGAGTGTGACGAGGCCACGCAGGACCAGATCGGCTTCGAGGCGCGCCGGCACGCGCAGCAGCGGCAGGAGTGCCGCCGCACCACCACCGGCGAGCACGAGCGCCGGTCGGCCGCCGAGGCGTCCTGCGGTCTCGGCATGGAAACGCTCGATCAGCGCCGTGGCGGCGAGCCAGCAGCCCGAGCGCACGGCGCTGCCGGTCGCGGCCGCGAACGGTTCGATCGTCTCGCGGCTGTCGGCGACCAGCCGCGCCGTGGCGCCGAGCAGCGCCTGCTGCATCAGCGTCGGACTCGGCGCGATCAGGCCACCGAGATGCGTGCCATCGGCGGCCAGCGCATCGAGCGTGAGTGCAGTACCGACACCGGCCAGCACGGTCGGTCCTGGCACCGTCGCGTGCAGTGCGACCAGACCGAGGAAGCGGTCCACGCCGAGCTTTTCCGGCTCCGCATAGGCACTGGTCACGCCGCAGGCCGCCGCGCGACTGCGCACGAATTCCGGCTCGCTGCCGCGATCGCAGACGGTCTGTGCGAGCTCGGCCTCGAGGCGGTCACGCGCGACCGAGGCGATCAGGGTGCGCGCGCCGCGCGGCAACCCGGCCCAGACCCTCTCGAGCTGCGGGCGCAATGGCTGGGCGTGATCGACCGGTGCGCCGGGCAGCAGGCTGGTGCCGTCCCACCAGGCCCACTTGAGCCGCGTGTTGCCGAGATCGACGAGCAGCATCAGGTCTCCCGGACCGACACGTCGGCGCTGTCGAACGTCAGCATCCCGGCGCCGCTCTGCACGCAGAGCGCGCCGCGTGCGTCCACGCCCGCACCGACGCCCTCGCGCACGCCCTGCGCCGTGAGCACGCGCAAGGGCTGGCCGCGCAGCAGATCGGCCTTTTCGAACGCCGCGCGGAACGGGGCGAAACCGTGCGCGACGAATTCGTCGAGGGCCTCGATCAGATGACCGATCAGCGCCGCTGCGAAACGGTGCCGGCCGGGCGGTTCGGCCGTGATCCCGTGCAGATCGGCCACCGGCTGATCGATCGCGACGCACAGCGCCGGCGGCAGACGGAGGTTCACGCCGATGCCGATGACCGCATGGCATGGCCCGAGGAATTCGCCGCCGAGCTCGACCAGGATGCCGGCGAGCTTGCGCCCATCGGCGAGCACGTCGTTCGGCCACTTCAGGCCGCAGCCGCGCGCACCGCAGGCCGCCAGCGCGCGCATCAGCGCGACGCCCACGGCGAGGCTCAGGCCGGACAGTCCGGCCATGCCGCCATCGAAACGCTTGAGCAGCGACAGATACAGGTTCCCGCCCGGCGGCGAGGCCCACGCGCGCCCGCGCCGGCCGCGTCCGGCGGTCTGTCGCTCGGCGAAGCACAGGCTGAGATCCGGCAGGCCTGCCGCACGGCGCAGCAGCTCGCTGCTGGTCGAGTCGGTCTCCCAGCGCACGTCAAGCGTGCCGAGCCGCGCCCGGATGCCGGCCGGCAGCTCCGTCCGCAGGCGGTCTGCGTCGAGCAGTTCGAGCGGCCAGGCCAGGCGGTAGCCGCGCCCGGTCACCGTCTCGACGGGCAGACCGAGCGCGCGCAACGCCTCGATCTGTTTCCAGACCGCCGCACGCGTCACGCCGAAACGCGCGGCGAGCGCCGCACCGGAATGCGGCGCGCCATCGGCGAGCAGGGTGGTCAGTGCAGGCTGATCCATCGCGCCATCTTCGCATGCGGCCGCGATGCCGGGGCGATGCGCGGGACGTCGCGTGATGCCGCATCCGCCGCATTACGACCGGCACGGACTTCGCTGATCACGTCACGACTCGCCACTGCTCCGCATCCGCCGCATGCGACCGGTACGGATGCCGTCGCGCCTGCAACGACGTCCATCCGGGTGCGCGGACCGCGGTGCCGCGGTCCGGCGAGCCTGCGCGCGCTCCGCTGCACGCGCGGCGGATTCCGGATCTCGCGCTACAGGAGCTTCGTGCCGAGCGGAACGGGCCTGTCGGGCACGCACAGCACCACTTCTCCGGCCTCGTTGTGGAAGCCGGTCACCAGACACTCGGACATCACCAGCCCGATCTGCTTGCACGGAAAGTTGACCACGGCCACGACGAGCTTGCCGACCAGTTCCGCCGGTTGATAGAGGTGCGTGATCTGGGCACTCGACTTCCTGATCCCGATCTCCGCGCCGAAATCGACCTGCAGGATGTAGGCGGGTTTCCGCGCCTGCGGAAAGGGGGCCGCACTCAGGATGCGGCCGACCCTGAGTTCGACCCGAACGAATTCGTCCCAGGTGATGGTGTTCAACGGGGTTTCCTCCAATCGCCGTGTCCTGCGTGCGAACGGTAGCGGCCGGCGGCTTATCGGGCCTGAACCGGCCCGCACGGACGGCCCGGCTCACCCTGCGCGCAGCACCGCCAGCGCGACCAAGACGAGGAAGATCGCGAACACGCGGCGCAGGGCCATGCCGGAGAGCGCATGGGCGAGGCGCGCGCCGGCCGGCGCGAGCAGGATCGAGGTGAGCGCGATGCCGGCCGCCGCGGGCAGGTAGACGAAGCCGGCACTCCCGGCCGGCAGGCCCGCGGCAGCGCCCTGTCCGCCGATGACGAAACCCAGCGCGCTGGCGAGTGCGATCGCGAAGCCGCAGGCCGCCGAGGTGCCGACCGCACGCACCGGCGCGACGCCGAGCCAGACCAGGAGCGGCACGGTCATGCTGCCGCCGCCGATGCCGACCACCGCCGAGATCGCGCCGATGCCGCTCCCGGCCGCGGTCAATCGCCAGCCGCGCGGCACCGCCGTGCCGCTGCCATCACCGCGCACGCCACCGAAGCCGAGCTGCGCGGCGGCGATCAGGCAATAGCCGGCCACGCAGAAGCGCAACACGCCGCCGGGCAGGCGGCTCGCGAGCTGCGCACCGGCCAGCCCCCCGACGAGCATGCCCGGCGCGAGCGCCTTCACGGTCGGCCACAGCACGCTGCCACGCCGCCAGTGCGCACGCGTCGAGGACAGCGACGTCAGCACGATGCTCGCAACGGAACTCGCCAAGGCGACGTGCATGACGTGCTCGGACGGGAAGCCGCGCAACGGCAGCAGCCAGGCGAGCGCGGCGACGATCACCATGCCGCCGCCGACGCCTAGCAGGCCGGCCAGCAGTCCGGCCGCTGCGCCTAAGCCGAGGTAGATCGCGAAATCCAGCAGCATGCACAGGCTCCGTAGGGCGCGGCACGGTTCGTGGGACTGTAGGGAAACCCGCTTCCTTCACGTTTCCCGAGTCGCGAGTCCGGCGCAGAGCCGGGCCCGCTCCCGTCGCATCCGGCATGGGCCTGCGCGATGCGCGGGCGATCCTTCCCCGGACCGCACTCACAGGGTGTTTTCGACCGTTTGTTAGAATTGGCCGCGATGGTAAAGCTTCGCTTCCCGTTATCGACGCGACACCTGCGGCACGGACTCGCCGCGATTGCCCTCGGCGTGTTCGCGCCCTGCGTGCATGCGGCCGACCGCGGGCACCAGCGCGAGCAGTTCAGCCAGGCCCTCGATGCGGCCCGGCACGGGCGCGACTGGAAAGCCTTCGCGCTCGATCTCGCCGATTATCCGCTCTACCCGTGGCTCGGCGAGACCGAACTCGTGCGCCGGCTCGACAAGCTCGAGCGCAAGGACGTCGAGGCCTTCCTCACCACCTGGCCCGGTACGCTCGCCGCGCAGGACCTGCGCGAGGCCTATCTCGGTCGGCTCGCCGCGCAGGGCCAGTGGTCCGATTTCCTCGCGCTGTACGTCGATTCGCCGCGCCGCGATCTGCAGTGCCACGCGCTCAGCGCGCGGCTCGCCGGTGGCGCGAAGCTCGACTTCGACCGTGATCTCGCCGCGCTCTGGCAATCCGCCGGAGCCCTGCCGCCGGCCTGCGATGCGATGCTCGATCGTGCCCTCGATCAGGGTGCGATCGACACCATGCGCCTCTGGCAACGCATCGAACGTGCCCGCGATGCCGGCCAGCCGGCCGCGATCGAACCGCTGATCGCACGCCTGCCGGCCGGCGACCGTCCGGCCGCACAGCGCACGGCCGCGGCGTTGCGCGATCCCGCCACGACGCTGAAACAGGCGGCCGGCTGGCCGGACGACGAGCGCCATCGCGCAGCCGCACTGGCCGGCGTGGTGCGCCTGGCGCATCGCGACAGCGATGCCGCGGAGACCGTCTGGCCGAAACTCGACGCGCACTTCCACTTCACCGAGAAGCAGCGTCATCGCGTCGCGGCCGTGGTCGCAGTCGATCGTGCGGCCTCGTTCGCACCGGATGCCGCCGCACGACTCGCCGCCCTGCCCGCGGCCGCACAGGACGACCGCACGCGCGAATGGCGCGTACGGCTCGCGCTGGCCGCGATGGACTGGTCCGGCGCACTTGCCGCGCTCGATGCGCTTTCAACCGAGCAGCAGGCCGATCCCGAATGGCGCTACCTGCGCGCCCGCGTGCTGACCAAACTCGACCGTCGTGCCGAAGCCGAGCCGCTGTTCGCCGCGCTTGCTGGCGAAGCCGGCTACTTCAGTTTCCTCTCCGCCGACTGGCTGGAACGCCCCTACGCGATCTGCCCGCTGCAGCCCGCCGGCGAGCGGCAGGCCGGGTCCGCGCCGTTCGTCGCCCAGGGCGAACTCGAACGCGCCTTCGAGTGGTTCGCGCTCGATCGCCTGCCGGAGGCGCGCCGCGCCTGGGATTTCGCCTACGCGAAGCTCACGGCGGACCAGCGCCGCCTCGCGCTCGATCTCGCCTACCGCGAAGGCTGGTACGACCGCGCGGTGTATCACCTCAACAAGGGCGATGAACTGAAGCTCTACGAGATGCGCTTCCCGCTCGCGCGCGAGACGCAGGTGCGACGCGAATCCACGGCCGCCGGCCTCGATCCGGCCTGGACCTACGCGATCATCCGTGCCGAAAGTGCATGGACTACCGATGCGCGTTCCGCCGCGAACGCCTACGGCCTGATGCAGCTCCTGCCCTCGACCGCAGCCAAGCTTGCCAAGACCGAAGGCATCCCCTACGCGCGCGCCGAGGATCTGTTCCATCCGGACACGAACATCGCGCTCGGCGCGCGCTATCTCGCCACGATGGCCGGTCGGCATGGCGGCTCGCCGTGGCTCGCGAGCGCCGCCTACAACGCCGGCGCGACGCCGGTCGCGCGCTGGCTCGCCGCACGCAGCCAGCTCGAGCCGGATCTGTTCATCGCGACGATCCCGTACCGCGAGACCCGCGAATACGTCGCCCGCGTGCTCGCCTACAGCGTGATCTACGACTGGCGGCTCAACGGCAAGGCCGTGGCGATGGGCGCGCGCATGCCGCGCGCCGGTCAGACCTATGCGCCACCCGGCGACGACACGCCACGCAAGGCGGTGGGCTGTCCGGCCGCACCGACGGCGACCACGACCGCAGCGGCTTCCGCACCGCCTGCACGCCGCGACGGCCGACCGTAGCGGGCGCACGATACGGGGATGGGCCTGCAACCGGTTGGAGATCCGTCCGGCAAGCACCGACATCGGCATCGGTGGTATCTACATCGACATCGACATCGACATCGGCATCGGCATCGGCATCGGATGGACATCGAATGCCTGTACAGTGCGTCCGCTGACGGATCGAACCATCGTCAAGAGGTCGCTGCCGGTCGGTGCGAGCGCATGCGGACCGCACTCACAGCAGTAGTCTGCTCCGCTGGGTGCGAACGAACCGCGCAGCGCTCGCCGAACGCGGTCGGACGCGGTGATGCACGCGAACGGAACACGCACCGCCACCCCGCCTGCCGTAGCGGTGGCTGGCATGAGGTCCGTGGCGCACGCGACGTGCGTTTCCCGGTGACTCGCCAGGCCGACGCTTTCCGCGCCTCGCACGGAGATCGAGCATGAGCACGCCAACTCTCGTCGTCCTCGGCGGCACCGGCTTCGTCGGCAGCCATCTCGTACCGACCCTGCATCGCGCCGGCTATCGCCTGATCCTGCTCTCGCGCAATCGCGCGCGACACCGCGACCTCGGCGTGCTGCCGAACGTGCGCATCGAGAATGCCGATGTCTACGACGCCGGCGTGCTCGCCCGCTGGCTCGACGGCGCGGACGCCGCGATCAACCTCGTGGGCATCCTCAACGAGCGCGGTACCGACGGGCGTGGCTTTCGCCGCGCGCATGTCGAACTCACCGCCGGCCTGCTCGACGCGTGCCGCGTCGCGGGCGTGCGACGCCTGCTGCAGATGAGCGCGCTGCGTGCCGGCGAGGGCCGCTCGCATTACCTCGCCACGCGCGGCGAAGCCGAGGCGCTCGTGAAGGCCTCGGGCCTCGACTGGACGCTGTGCCGGCCCTCGGTGATCTTCGGTCGCGGCGACGGCCTCTACTTCCGCTTCGCGCGATTGCTGCGGTTCGTGCCGGTGCTGCCACTCGCGCGCGCCGAGGCGCGTTTCGCGCCCGTGTATGTCGGCGACGTGGCCGAGGCCATGGTACGCAGCCTCGCCGACCGCGCGAGCATCGGCCGGACCTACGAACTCGGCGGCCCGCGCATCCAGACCCTTGCCGGGATCGTGCGCGAGACCGTGCGCTGGTGTGGCATGAAGCGCCTCATCGTGCCGCTGCCCGACCCGCTCGCACGCGTGCAGGCCGCGATCTTTGACCACGTCCCAGGCAAGCCGTTCTCGAGCGACAACTACCGCTCGCTGCTGCTCGACTCCATCCCCAGCCACGACGGCCTCGCCGCCCTCGGCATCCGCGCGACCTCGGCCGAAAACGTGATGCCGGGGATGCTGGGCAGGCGTTGAGGGCGCGCACCGAGCCGGCTTCCGCAGGCTCTAGGCATCATCAACCCTCACCCTATCCCCACCCTGACGCTCACACCGCGACAGCCGGCGCATACGGCTCGGGACAGGCGCGGGCCGGTTGTGCGGTCTCCATGAAGCTCACCGTGTCGAGGCCGTTGCCACAGAACACGTCGTACAGGCAGGCGAGTTCGACGGCTTCGACGGCGGGTTTGCCGAGGTGCATGGCTGCCATCGCGTAGTCGCGACCGGAACCGATCGCGAGAAAACGATCTTCGACTTCGGCCGGAACCGGCGATTTCGCGAATTTGAGCTGACGGACGAGGAACCGTTCGCTCGCTTCATCCCAGCGACGCTCGATCACGATGAGGTCGCAGGCACTTTCCCGGTTTCTCTGACATTGCGGAAAGGCCCCGTGATCCATGCCCCTCCTCACCCACTCCATCGTCTCGCAGCAGGCGGACTCGTCGCCCGATGCTCCGCACAGCACTTCGTAATGTTTCGAAAGCACGAAATGCCTGACCTTGGTTACCGTTCTCGGCAACCCTTCGCTCGTCGAGCGCTTGTCGGCGGCCAAGGTCTTTCCATCCCAAGCAATCACAGTCATTGGTCATATCCCCAGGCAGCGGCATTGCCGCACGTCGTGGGATTAATTTGCCATTATTGCCGCCGCTTGTGTTGAAATTTTAACAACTTTAATTTGATGAGGGCGCTTCCAGATAATGCCGAGCCTGCTGAAAAGCTTCTGATTCATCGATGAGCACGCCTGTCCTGGAATGATGACCAGCGACATGCGGCAGCATGGCTCACACCGGGCCCACGACTTATCGGGCCCAGCCACCACCGTTGCGCAAACGACCCTCATCGGCTAGACACGGTTGCCGGATCTCAGCCGGCGAGACGTGCGTGGCCGAGTCTGGCGTCGCGTTTCCTGCGGGAGCGGCGAGGACCGGCGCGGGACCATCCGGCCGGTGGGTGGCGGCGAACGATGCGGCGGCAGGGCAAAGGGGATGAGGCGCGCGATGCCAGGGATGCGGATGCATGGCCGGAACGTCCGGCGGAGCCGGACATGAACCCGGCGCCGGGCCTGTACGTGCATCGCGCGAGCCGCGCGGAATACCTCGCCGCGGCGCTCGCGCGGCATCTCGATGCGCAACGCCCGGCCAACCCGCTCGCCGCGCAGTGCGTGGTGGTCGCGCACCCGGGCCTCAAGCGCTGGCTGCTGCGCGAGTTCGCACTGCGCCGTGGCATCGATGGCCGGCCGGGCATCGCCGCGAATTTCGACATGCCGCTGCCCGGCGAATGGCTCGAGCGTCTGCTCGGCGAGGTGCTCGGCGTGCAGGCGATCGCCGTCGAACCGTATCGGCGCGCGGCGTTGCGCTGGCTGATCCACGAGTGCCTCGACACCGTCGCCGCGCCGGAACTCGCACGCTATCTCGAGGGCGCGGAAGCACCGCGCCGGCGCTTCCAGCTCGCCGACCATCTCGCCGGGCTGTACACGCGCTACCTCGTCTACCGGCGCGACTGGATCGCGGACTGGGAGCGCGGCGTGCCGACCGGCGCCGAGCCGGCCCCATGGCAGGCATTGCTGTGGCGCGAGGTACGCCGGCGCATCGAGCGCCCGCATCGTGCCGAGCGTGTCGGGCATCTCGTCGCGGCGCTCGCCGCGCAGCCGCCCGCCGAGACGTTGCCAGTGCATGTGTTCGGCGCGAGCCACCTACCGCCCGACGTGCTGGCGGCGGCCGAGGCGCTCGCACGCTCGGGGTCGGTGCATCTGTGGTTTCCCGATCCGTGCCGTGAGCACTGGTCGCTGATTCGTTCGCAGCGCAGTGTGCTCGCTGCGGGCGATGCCGCGGCGGCGCTGCATCTCGAAGTCGGCCATCCGCTCCTGGCCTCGCTCGGCGGCATCGCACGCCAGTTCTGCCAGGTGCTCGACGAGGTCGATGCACGCCTCGACGAGCGCGAGCGGCACGACGAGGACGAGACATTCGACCCGGCTGCACCGTTGCTCGCCCAGATACAGCAGAGCGTGCGGCTGCTCGATCCGGAGCCGGTGCGCGCCGACGTGCGCAGAGCGGCCGGCGAGATTCTCGCGAGCCTGCCGGCCACGCCGCAGAACCGGCAGGCACGCCGGCACGCGCTGACTGCGCTGCTCGCGCCGCTGCGCACAGATGCGAGCCTGCGCGTGCACGCCTGCCACACACGCCTGCGCGAGCTCGAAGTGCTGCGCGACGTGCTGCTGCGCCGCCTCGCCGAAGACGCGACGCTGGAACCGCGCGACATCGTGGTCATGGCGCCGGACATCGGCGCCTATGCGCCCTACCTGCCCGCCGTGTTCGGCGAGCCCGCGCGCTACCGTGACGATCCGCGCCACATTCCCTGGCACCTCGCCGACGTCGGCCTCGCTTCGGCGCATCCGCTGCTCGCCGCGTTCCGCGGCCTGCTCGACCTGCCGGAATGCCGGCTCTGCGTGAACGAGGTACTGGCCCTGCTCGACCTGCCGGCGATCGCGCGGCGGCTCGAACTCGGCGCGGCCGGCCGCGATGCGCTCGAACGCTGGCTCGGCCGCGTGCACGTGGCCTGGGGTCTGGATGGCACGATGAAGGCCGAGGCCGGCGCGGCGCCGGTCGAGACGCACAGCTTCGCCTTCGGACTCGACCGCCTGCTTGCCGGCTACGTGGTCGGCGACGACTGGGAAACTTCGCACGCTGGCGACGACGGTGCGGCGGCGCTGATCGACGGCATCCTGCCCGTCGATGGCGTATGCGGCAGCGAATCGACCGCGCTCGGTCAGCTCGACCGGCTGCTCGATCGCCTGCGCAGCCTGCGCAAGGCCATGCGTGGCGAGCGCACGGCCGCGGAATGGAGCCAGTGGTTCCGCGAGATGCTCGACGCGCTGTTCGCCGCCGACCCGGACGACGAGGCCGAAACCGCGGCGCTCGATGTCCTGCACCGACTCGCGGCGAACCTCGGCCGCGAGCCGCGCCTGGCCGGTGTCGAGCCGCGGCTCGCCTACACGGCGGTTCGCGAGGCGTTACGCCAGGCGCTCGACGAGGTGCCCGAGGAACAACCCTTCCTGCTCGGCGGCATGACCTTCTGCGGCCTGGTCCCGCAGCGCACGATCCCGTTCCGCGTGGTCTGCCTGATCGGCCTCAACGATGGCGAGTTCCCGCGCGCCACGGGCGATGGCGGCCTGAACCTGATGAACGCCCAGCCGCGCCGCGGCGATCGCGATCCGCGCCAGGAGGACCGTTACCTGTTCCTCGAGGCGCTGATGGCCGCGCGCGACACGCTGCATCTGAGTTACGTCGGCCAGGGCGCACAGGACGGCAAGCGTCGCAATCCGGCCACGCCGCTCGCCGAACTGCTGCAGTTCCTCGACGAGGCACACGGCATCGCACTCGAAACGGATCCGCCGGACCGGCCATGGCGGGTGTGTCATGCCCTGCAGCCGTTCGATGCACGCTACTTCGTCGCGCCGGGCGCCGACGGCCACGATCCGCGCTGGTTCAGCCATCATGCCGCGTATGGCGCACTCGGAGCGGGCGGCACGACGGCGCTGCCGCCTTTCGTGCGCCGCTGGGCGTCCGATCCGGCCGAGTTCCCGAAGCCGGAGGATGGGCCGCCCGTCGAGGTGGCGCTGCGCGAGCTGATCGCATTCTGGCGCGATCCGGCCCGCCACGTGCTCACGCGCGAACTGCGTCTTCACCTCGCGGCACTCGACGAGGGCGCGCTGAGCGACATCGAGCCCCTCGATGCCCGCGTGCCACGCATCGAGCGCGTCGAGGCGCGTCTGGTCGAACTCGCGCTGCGATGCGGTCATGCGACGATCCCGGAGCGTCCGCCCGCCTGGCTCGCAACATCGGGCCTGCTCGCGGCGGGCGTGCTCGGCGAGCTCGCCTACACGGCGGTGCGCGCGCGGGCGCTCGCCTTGCTCGAGGCGGCGCGCCGGCTTCCGGCCTTCTCCGGTCCGGCGTGTGTGGAACCGGTCGCCATCGCCCTGCCGCTCGCCGATTCACTGCACCTCACCGGCAGCCTGACGCGCTGCTACCGTGCCGGCGATGCGGGCCTCTGGCTGTTCGCCATGCGCGCGTCGGACAGGTCGGCCAGCTTCCGTGAGCTGCTGCCGTTCTACATCGAGTGGGCCTGTCTCAGGCTGAGCCTCGCCGGATCGCAGGCGGCCGATCTCGACTTTCTCGAATGCCACGAGAGTAGACGGCGCTACGTCGGCCGTTCCGCCGCGATCGTGGGTGCGATCCGCCGCCAGCCGCCCGCGCGGCTCCAGGATGGCCTCGGGCGGCTGCTGCGCTGGTATCTCGCCGCACGCCACGCGCCGCTTCCGTTCTTCCCGCAGACGGCGTGGAGCTTCGTGAGCACCGAGGACGGTGCGAAGAAGGCCGCCTCGACCTGGTCCGGCAGCGAGTTTGGTCCGGCCGGCGAATGCAATTACGCGCCGGGCTACGCCGCCCTGCTCGCCCGCGCGAATCCGCCGCTGCGTATGGACGGAGAGGCGGTCGAAGTCGATCCCACCTTCGCGGCCATGGCGCTCGACCTGGCGCGCGTGCTGGATCCCGAGGGTGAAGTGCTGAAAGGCGTGCGGGCGCTGCGGAGCGTCGCATCGTGAGTGCCTGGGTCGATCCCGAACCGCTGGACTGGCGCGATCTGCCGCTCGCCGACCGCGCACTGCTCGAAGCGAGCGCCGGCACCGGCAAGACCTACAACATCGGCCTGATCTTCCTGCGCCTGCTGCTCGAAGGCGGCCTCGACGTGCGCCAGATCCTCGTCACCACGTTCACCGATGCGGCGGCGCAGGAACTGCGTGAGCGGTTGCGCTCGAGGCTCGTCGAGGCCGAGCGTTGGCTGCGCGAGCGCAGCCGCGATGCACCGTGCAGCGAGCCCATGCCCGGAAGTCTCGAGGACTGGCTCGCCGCGCGTTGTAGCGATGCCGCCGACGCACGCACGCTGCTGCGCCGCGTGCAGCTCGCCCAGATGGACTTCGACGGCGCGCCGATCGCGACGATCCATGCCTTCTGCCAACGTGTGCTGCGCGATTTCCCGTTCGCCAGCCGTGGCGATTTCCGCGGCGCCGAACTAGTCGACGAAGGCGATCTGCTGCGCGAGTGTTTCGAGGATTTCTGGCGATGCCGCTATCTCGCCGCGACACCCTCGCCGCTCGAACTCGAGGCAGTCGTGGAGAAAGGCCCCGATGCGCTGTTCCGCGATCTCAAGCCGCTGTTCGCGCAGGCGGAGCTGAAGTTGATCGAGCCGGACTTGCAACCGCTGTACGACGCGCTCGACGGGCTGTCGGTCGTGGAATCCCAGGAGACGATGCGCGCCTGGATCGACGAGGCGAGACACTTCAGACGCGACAATGCCGCCCTGAGATCGCGCCTTCGCGAACTCGCCGAGGCAGCGACCACCGGCCACGCGGCCGACAGGGTCACGGCGCTCGCTGCGCTGGCCGGCAGCATCGGTGACGACAACCTCGGCAAGCAGCTCACCGCGGACGGAATGGCCGCGATCGCCGGACACGGCCTGTTCGCCGATCTGTGCACTGCGGCACGCCTCGCCAGGAATGCGGCCGGTGCGGTACGCGGCCGCGTGCTCGCCGAAGCCTACCGGTTCTGCCGTGACGAGATGCCCCGGCGCGCGGCGCGGCGCGGGCTCTCGACCTACGGCATGCTCATCGCGCGCGTGCACGCCGGTCTGGCCGGTGCGCACGGCACGGCACTCGCCGATGCTTTGTTCGCGGCCTATCCGGCCGCGCTGATCGACGAATTCCAGGATACCGATCCGCGTCAGTACGACATCTTCGACCGCATCTACCGCGATCGCGGCCTGCTGGTCATGATCGGCGATCCGAAGCAGGCGATCTACGGCTTTCGCGGCGGCGACGTCGCAGCCTACCTGCGCGCCCGCGAGGGCACGCCGGTGCGCCGCTCGATCGCGCGCAACTTCCGCTCGTCCGCGGCCTACGTCGCCGCGCTCAATGCGCTGTATGCGCTGGCCGGCGATGGCTTCGCGCACGCGGCGATCCGCTACGTGCCCGTCGCCGCGAGCGACCGGCTCACGGACACGCCGTACCGGCATGGCGGGCAGGCGGCGAGCCCGCTGGTGCTGCATGTCGTCGCGCCGTTGATTCGGGAAAACGGCAAGCCGGACGTCGGATCGACGAGCAACGAACCGCGCCTGCTCGCATTGTGCGCGGACCGCATCGCCGGCCTGCTCAACGATCCGCATGCGCGCCTCGGCGAGCGCCGCGTGCGGCCCGGCGACATCGCCGTGCTGTTGCCGACCAACCGCGCGATCCGCGCGCTGCGCGAGCAACTCGTCGCGCGTGGCGTGCCATGCATCGGCAACGGGCGCGGCAACGTGTTCGCCACGGAGGTCGCGCGCGAGCTGCAGCTCGTCCTGCACGCGGCGTTGCAGCCCGGCGACGAAGCGGCCGTGCGCGCGGCGCTCGCCACGCAGCTGCTCGGTGTCGATCTCGAGGGCCTCGTGCGGCTCGGCACCGATGCCGCCGCCTGGGAGCGCGAGCTCGAGCGCTTCGCCGACTGGCGCGAGATCTGGCGGCGGCGCGGCATCCTCGCCGTGATCGAGGCGCTGATGGCCGCAGCCGCGCCGCGCCTGATCGCGTGTGCCGAAGGCGAGCGCTGGCTGACCGACCTGCGCCATCTCGGCGAGCTGCTCGCGGCCGAGGCGGCGGCGTTGTACGGGCCGGCCGAGCTGTACGCGTGGTATGCGCGGACCCGCGCGATGGCCGCGGACGAGGAGACACCATCCGAGGAGCGCCAACTGCGCCTCGAGAGCGAGGCCGCGCGCGTGCAGCTCGTCACCCTGCATGCGAGCAAGGGCCTCGAATACCCGATCGTGTTCTTGCCGCTCGCCTGGCGCACGACATCGCGCAGCGGTCCCTTCCGGCCGCGCTCTGCACCGTGTCATGACGCGCAAGGACGGCGCGTGATGGATCTCGGTTCGGCGGATTTCGAGGCAAATCTCACGCGCCATTTCCGCGAGGATCTCGAGGAACGGCTGCGGCAGTGCTATGTCGCGCTGACCCGCGCCACGCATGCCTGCCATCTATTCTGGCTCGATCTAGACGGCGCCGAGCGCAGGGAGATCGAGGACTGGGCGACGCCTGCGCTCGGCCATCTGCTCGATCGTGCGCGCCAGACGCTCGCCGAACGCGGCCTGGGCGGCGATTACGAGACCCTGGGCGCGGCCGTGCCCGGACTCGAGGTGCATCGCGAGACGCCCGGCGCACCCGTCGTGTTCGCGCTGGAGGCCATGCCCGTGCCGCCACGCGTGGCGTGCGGACCGCTGCCGGCCCCGCGTCGATCGTATTGGCTGCACAGTTTCAGCGGCCTCGTGCGCGGCGCGCGCCAGGCCAGTGAACCGGAACACGCCGCATCCGACGAGGCGACCCCGACGGCCGCGCTGCTGGCCGCACTCGCCGACGACGGCACGACGGTCGCCGCGATCGAGCCCGTCCTCGCCGAACTCGATGCATTGCGCGGTCCGCGCTTCGGCGATGCGGTTCATGGCGTGTTCGAGCACGCCGCACCCGGCGTGGTCTGGCCCGTGCAGCGCGGCCTGCTCGAGGCGCAGCTCGCCCTGCAGGCGATCCAGCCGCCCGACGATCAGCGCGAGCGACTGCTCGCAGCGATCGGGCGCATGGTCGAACGCGTGCGCACGGCCGATCTCGGCGGTGGCCTGCGCCTGGGGGCGCTCGCGGCCCCGAGACGCGTCGCGGAGTTCGAGTTCCAGTTCGCCGTGGAGCGCGGCAGCCTCGCTGCGCTGCGCCGGATCTGCGCTGCGCACGGCGGCGCCGGCGTCGTGCCCGAGACGCTCGGCGATGCGGCACTGAACGGGCTGATGAAGGGCTACATCGACCTCGTCTTCGAGTGGGACGGCCGCTATCACGTGCTCGACTACAAGACCAACCGGCTCGGCGCGCGCCTGGCCGACTACCGCGCAACCGCGCTCGACGCGGCGATGGACGCGCACCACTATCGCCTGCAGGCACTGCTCTACAGCGTCGCGCTGCACCGCTACCTGCGTCAGCGGGTGCCGGACTATCGCGCCGAGCGCCACCTCGGCGCGAGCTGGTACTTGTTCGTGCGCGCGGCCGGCGTGGACGGCGATGCCGGCATCTGGCGCGGCACCTGGCCGGTCGCGCTGATCGAGGCGCTCGATGCCGGCTTCGCGGGCGGCTGGGAGCAGGCCGCATGATGCCCGACGAGGCCAGCGTTTCCGGCATGCCGGCCGCGAGCGTGCCGCGCGATCTCGACGAGGCCCTGGCGCGCTGGGTGCTGCGGCACACCGGCTGCGCGCCGCTCGCGCGCGCGGCGCGCGCGGCGAGCCGCGCGGAAGGCGACGGCCACGTCTGCGTCGACCTCGACGATCCCGGCGACGGCGCACCGTTCACGAGCGCCGACTGCGCCACACTGCGCGCCAGCGCCTGGGTCGGCGACGGCAGCATGCCGACGCCGTTCGTGTTCACGGCCGACGGCCGCTTCTTCCTGTGGCGCAACTGGCAGCACGAGCAGGCGCTCGCCGTGCGGTTGCGGGCCCTGGCCGGCGCGCCCGACGTCGCGCTGCCGGATGGCATCGGCACGGATCTCGACCGACTGTTCGCCGGCATGCCGGCCGACAAGGTCTACTGGCAACGCGCGGCGATCGCCTGCGCGCTCGGCCGGTCTCTGTTCGTGCTGACCGGCGGGCCGGGCACCGGCAAGACCACGACGGTGCTGCGCCTGCTGCTGATGCTGCGCCGGCACGCCGCCGCGCTGGGGCTTCCGCCGGAACCGGCCATCGCACTCGCCGCGCCGACCGGCAAGGCCGCGCAGCGGCTCGGCGAAGCGCTGCGCGAGGGCGTCGCGCGCCTCGCCGGTACGCTCGATGCGACCTGGCAGCCAACGCTCGCGCGCGTGCCGGCCGCCACGCGCACGCTGCACGTGCTGCTCGGCTTCCAGCCCTGGGCCGATCGCTTCGCGCATGGTGCGCAACGGCCGCTCGCGGCCGACGTGGTGGTCGTCGACGAGGCCTCGATGGTCGATCTCGCGCTGATGCGCCGGCTCGTCGAGTCGCTGCGTCCCGGCGCGCGGCTGGTGCTGCTCGGCGACGCCGACCAACTCGCCTCGGTCGCGGCCGGTTCGGTGCTCGCCGACCTCGTCGCGGCCGCGCCGCGCAATGCGGTGCCAGCGGCGCATTCCGTCGCGCTCGCCGCGGTGCTGGACCCGCCGCTGCCGATCACTGCGACACCCGCACCGCTGGCCGGCAGCGTGCTCGCGCTGACTCACGTCTGGCGCAACGAGGGCCGCCTCAAGACCTGCATCGAGGCGCTGCGCCATGCCGATGCCGGCGTGCTCGCCGAGCTCGCCGCGGGCGGCGACGACGAGGTGCGCCTGCACCGCGTGGACTCAGCCGCGGCATTGCGTGCCCGCGTGCGCGCCTGGCTCGCGGCCGAGCCGCAAGCGGCTCTGCATGCGGCCCTGTTCGCCGGCACGCTCGAGCCCGGCGCCGCGCTCGCCCGCCTGCGCGAGAGTCAGGTGCTCTGCGCGCTGCGCGACGGACCGTTCGGCGCCTCCGGCCTGAACGCATTGATCGGCGCGCTGCTGCGCCAGCAGCACGGCGTGCCGGCGAATCTCGTCTGGTATCCCGGGCGGATCGTGGTCGTCACCCGCAACGACTACGCGCATGGCCTGTTCAACGGCGACATCGGCGTGGCCGTGCCGGGCCCGGGCGGGCTCCGGGTCTGGTTCGAGGGTCTCGATGGCGAAGGCCGGCCGATGCCGCGCAGTTTCTCGCCGCGCAGCCTGCCGGCCCACGAGGATGCGTTCGCGATCACCATCCACCGCAGTCAGGGTTCAGAGTACGCCGCGGTCGCCGTCGTGCTGCCGGCGGACCCGGCCAACCGCGTGCTCTCGCGTCAGCTCGTCTACACCGCGGTCTCGCGTGCGAAACGCCGTGCCGAGCTGTGGGGCCTGCCGGAGGTGCTGGACGCGGCCGTGGCGCGGGCGGTCGGCCGGCTCGGCACGCTGTCGGCACGCCTCGCGGGCGGCTGAGCGGCGGAGTGCACTCGCTCTCGGCTCAGTCCCGGTTCGCCGCCAGGCGCGGACGCAGGATGTCGCTGATCAGTACGGCGCAGGCCTCGACCTGACCGAGCGCGAGGCCGAGCCGCATGTCGCCGAGGGTCAGCACGGCCAGGATCAGCATGCCGCTGCAGTCGGGCGCCTTGGTGATCACGAGCTTGCCGCCCGCGCCATCGACCAGCACGTGATCGAGCGCGCCGGCCGACAGCTCGCGCAGCACGGTGTCGCCGAGCGCGACGAGCGAGCTCGACATTGCCGCGAACTTGCCGCTGTCCACGTCACGGCGCACCTCCTGGGCGAAGGGCCGGCCGTCGCGCAGGGTGAGCATGGCACCCGCGTAGCCGCCCTTGCCGACCAGCCGCCTGAGTTCCTGCGTGCACGACTCCTGTTCCCGGGTGATCAGGCCCATACGAGGTCTCCGGAAGCCGGGGCGCGACCGCCAAGGTCGAGCATGAGGAAGATCAGTTCGGCCAGCCGCACGATGTCAGCCTTGCGTCGCGCGTCCACGGTGCAGATCGGCGCGACCAGCCGGTGGCCGCGCAGCAGATCGAGGCAACGCGATTTCAGGGCGTCGTCCGCCCCCGGACTCTTGTTCGGGGCCAGCACGAACGGGAACTCGCGCAGCTCGCGCACATAGGTCTCGAGTGTTTCCTCGAGGCCGCGCAGGCCGTGCGGCGCGCTGGCGTCGACGAGCAGCACGATGCCGAGCAGTCCCTCGCGGATCACGTCGAACATGAAGCGGAAACGCGCCTGGCAGGGCAGGCCGTAGAGCAGCAGGCGGCCCTGCTCGCCAAGGCCGACTTCTCCGTAGTCGAGGGCGGCGGTCGTGGTCTGTTTGACATCGGCGAGATCGTCGGTGCAGCCGACGTCGGTCACGACCGGCGGGATGTCGCTGATCGCCGCGATGCAGGTCGATTTGCCGGCGTTGGGATCGCCGATGAAAGCCAGCTTGGCGGAGGTACGCATCATGTCCTGAAACCGAGTTTGCGGCCGACGAGATGAAAGATGAGCCGCCAGCCGGAATCGGCAGCGGGAGCGGGCCTTGCAGCTTCCGGCCGGTCGAGTGCATCCAGCGCGCGCAGCGCGTTAAGGCAGCGGCTCACCTCGGCGGGAGCGATGTCGCAGCGCTCCGCCAGTTCGCGCGCATCCAGTGCACTGCCGGACAGGGCTGCGAGCACGCGTATCCAGGCCGCGGGCCAGCTCTCGAAGCCGAGCGGCCAATGGCGGAGGCGCTGCCGCTCGCCCGCGCTCGACGGCTCCACCGGCGGCATGGCCTCGGTCGCTGCCGACGTCTCCTCACCCACCTCATTGAGCAGGTCCAGCACCTGCGACGCGCGCCTTCGCCGGCAGGTCACGCGGGATCGCCGATCCGTCGAGACACACAAGCACGACTTCGGCGATGCCCTCATCGACGCCCTGGCAACGCTGCCTGAGGTACGGCGCGAGCAGGCCTAGCAGCGAACGCAGGCTGGCGGCCTCCTCGGCCGGGAAGTTCGGGCAGGCGATGTGCACGCGCTGGTTCCCTCCGCGGAATAGCATTGCGGATGACCGGGAGACGGCGATGCCGCCTCCCGGTCCGCACTCAGGCGGCGGATTCCACCGCCACCATCGCCGCGCGCGACTTCACCAGCACCATGCCGATGTTGGCCGAGGCGCGCGCAACGAACACCGCGGCATGGTCGGGATTGCGCCTGGAACGCATGAAGACGTGGATCAGGTTGGTGCTGAACACGACGATTTCCTGGAAGCAGTGGAAATCGTCATCCGGCAGACCGCGCGCCTTCTTGAAGATCTTCTCGAGCGCGACGACATTCTTGCCCTGGAACAGATCGTCCGTGGTGGCCGCGACCACATCGAGCACCTCGCCCGGGTGGGAATCCACGGTCCTCACGCCGAGCAGCAGGCCACTGACCATGTCCACATAACCCGCAGCCACGCATTCGGGGATTTCGCCCTGGGCCACGGTCAACGCTTTGTCTAGAGCCATCGTCCACTCCTTTTACCGGTTACGGTCTCGGGTCAATGCCAGCGAGGACGCGGCCGGCGAACTCATGTACGAAGCGCACTTGGGCAGCGCTCTGGATCGCGCGCGGTTGCGCGGCGCGAACCTTGGCGATCGCACGTCAAGCGTGTCGCCGAACCACACCAGCACGGCGGCGAGCGCGGTGCCGGTGCGACCGAGCCCGCCACGGCAGTGCACGGCGATCGCCGCGCCCTGGCGCAATGCGCTCTCGCCGAGTCGGCAGAGGTCCACGCCCTGCGCGAAGCTCGGCGCCGCCATGTCCGGCACCGGCAGGTGATAGTGCGCGATGCCTAGGTCGCGCAGACCGCGCACGGGATAGGCGCAGCGTTCCTCGATGCAGAACAGCTGGCGCACGCCCTCCGCGTGCAGGCGACGGAATTGGGCATCGGCGTCGTCGAGCAGCCCTGGGCGGCTCATGCCGCACAGCGATCCCGGCACGGCCCACCAGCGGCCGTCACGGCCAGCCGGCGCAGCCGGACCGGCGACGCCGCAGCCGCCGGTCCGCACCTAGTCCTTGCCGGCCGGTGTCTGCGGGTTCACGAAGAAGTCCCGGGAGGCGCGGCATTCCTGCACGGTGCCGCCGGCCAGCAGCGCGGTGTCGCCGCCCAGCGCGAGGCAATCGCCGCGATTATGTGTGGCGACGACGAGGATGGCGGTGGCGGCCCGTTCACGCAGCCGCTCGCGGACCGCCGTCACGTGGGGCGGGTCGAAATCCGCCGTCGGCTAGTCGACGAGATACAGCGCGGCGTCGCGCTGCAGGGCCGCGAGCACACCGAGGACGCGGCGCAGGGACCGCGGCAGGGCGGCGGCTGGACGGGCGAGTGCGTCCGGATCCAGCTCCGGCAGATGCCGGGCGAGCCAGTCACGGGTTGCGGATTCGGCGAATCCCAGCGCCTCGCCGAGCCAGGCGAGTGTGTCGTGCGCCGCATCGTCGGCCAGATGCTGGGCCACGCTGACGCGCCGCACCGCACCGCACCGGAGGCGAGCGAGCGGCGAAACGCGCCTCGCCGGTGAGCGTCAGACCGGGCGCGCCGGCCAGTGCCTGCAGCAGCGAGGATTTGCCGGCGCCGCCAGGTCCGACCAGGAACAGCAGGCCTGGCCGAGCCACGCAGAGGTCGATCTGTTCGAGCAGTACCCGCTCGTCACGGGCCACCGCCGCGTCGTGGAGTAGGAGCACGTAGCCATCTTCCCCTGTGCAATCCGGCCCCCTCGACCCGACTGCGACCTTCGCACAGGAGGGTGGTGCGTCCGTACACGCCCGATCCATTCGCAACTCGGGCTGACCCCACGGCCCGGGAACGATCGTCGCAACTCAATCGATCTCGACAATTGTACCTGGATGGAGGCTAATGGAACTTCGAATGATTTGCACCTGTGCAGGAATGGCCTGCGCAACTCAGCGGCCGCGCCACGCGATGCGCCCACCGCACCTATCGGGTCAGCCGGCCAGGCCGTGGGACCCGGGCCCGCCGGCGAGCCACTGCAACAGGCGAGCGAGGCTCACCGCGTCCTGCCGGTTGTGTTCGAGCACACGGGCGAGGTCGTGCGTGTGGCCCTGGCGCAGATAGGCCAGGAACGCGCCGGGCGCCTCGGCGCCGGGCAAGTCGTCCTCGCGCACGATGCGCAGCAGCTCGCGCTCGACGGTCGCGAGCCGGCAGTTTTCCCACACGCCGCGATACCGGCGACGCACACCGTGCAGCAGATCGACATGTGCAAGGCCGGCGAGCGGATTCGCGCGGCGCGCGAGACGGTAGCGCGCGGCGAGCAGCGGCGCGTCATAGCAGCGGCCGTTATAGCTGATCAGCACGCGCTCCGGCGCGAGCCACGCGGCGAAGCAGTCGAGCATCGCCGTCTCGCCGCCGAGCGCGGTCAGATAGAGCTGGCGTACGCGCAGCATGCCGGCATGCCAGTCGGCTGCGCCGATCATGAAGGCGCGCGTGCCGGTGCCGCCGGCGAGCCCGGTGGTTTCGGTGTCGAAGCACAGGAAGCGTTCGCGCGCGACCGCCCTGCCATCCGGCCAGCGCGGCGGCAGCAAGGCGTCGAGCCCGTCATCCCAGACGAAGCGTTCCTCGACGTACAGCACGCCCGGCGCGATCGCCCGCCCCGGCAGCGCCGGCCCGGTGACGCGGTTCGCCGGCGCGACGCCGCGCCGGACCAGCGCCCGACGCAGCAGCGCCGCATCCGGTACAGCCGGCACCGGCGCCGGCCGTGGCGCCGCGGGTGGCGCGACCGCGGCAGGCTGCTGCGAGCCGGTCGCCGCCACTGCCCCCGCCTGGCGGCGCAGCAGGGCGAGTCGCGTCGCGAAGCTCATGCCGGCTCCAGCAGGGCGAGCACCTGCAGGGCGAGACGACGCGGCGGCACCCCGCTCTGCTCGTCGCCGGCGAGTACCGGACCGACACAGGCTGGACAGCCGGCCCGGCACGCGCAGGCACCGACCAGCTCGCGCGCCTCGTGCAGCAGCTCCCGCTGCGCGCGGAACAGCGGCGCGCTGAGGCCGACGCCGCCCGGGTAGTTGTCATACAGGTAGACGGTCGGCGTGAAGCGTTCGCTGGCTTCGGGCGCGAGCAGCGCGCCGTCCGCCGCGCGCCACTGACCCCGTCCCTGCGCGTCGCGCGTCGCGAACCCGGCTGCATCGCCGCTGCCGACGGCCTTCTGCAGGTCGCGCGCCTCGGCCATCACGCGCACGCTCGCCACCGTGTGCAGCGCATAGGCCGCACCGAGGAACCCGTCGAGCGCGTCCTGGCGCGAGGCGAAGGCCGCCTCGAGCGCATCCTGGCCGAGCTGCCACCAGACCGCCGTGGTGTGCAGTTCCTGATCCGGCAGGTTGACCGGCCCGTAGCCGATGTTCTCGTGCGTGTAGTAACGGATCTTCTTGTAGCCGGCCACACGACGCACGACGTGCACCTCGCCGTGATGGCAGGTGCCCTGTCCGGCATTCGCGCCATCGAACCGTTCGAGCACCTTGAGCCGGGTGTAGTCGATCGCGTCGGTGTAGTAGTCGGCTCGCGTGCGCGTGACGAAGGCCTTCCTGCCCTCCCAGTCGAGCCGCTCGACCTGGTAGGGCTGCGACTGGACCATGTAGATCGCCCCTTCGTACAGAGTCAGCGCTGCGCTCGAGAAATCCACGTCCGCGATGATCTGCTGGCGACCATCGGTGCGATCGACGACCACGAAGTTGCCGTCGGCGACCGCACGCAGGTTCACCGCGTTCGCCGGATAGGCGTCGGCGATCCACTCCCAGCGTTCGCCCTCGCGATGCAGCACGCCGGAGCCGGCAAGCACGTCGAGCCACGGCACGACCTCGACCGGGCCGAGCCGGTCGCCGGTGACGAACGGCAGCTCGAATGCCGCGCAGCGGATGTGATCGAGCAGGATCAGCGGCTGGTCCGGCGCGGTGCGTGCCCGCTCCGGTGGCGCGGCGGCGAAAAATTCCGGATGACGCACGATGTACTGGTCGAGCGGCTGGCTCGACGCGACGAGCACGCCGAGTGCGGGTTGCTGGCGGCGCCCGGCGCGGCCGAAGCGCTGCCAGGTCGCGGCGATCGAACCCGGATAGCCGTTGAGCAGCACGACGTCGAGCGCGCCGATGTCCACGCCGAGCTCTAGTGCCGAGGTGCTGACCACGCCATCGACGCGCCCGGCGCGCAGCGCCTGTTCGGTCTGACGACGCTCGGTCGGCAGGTAGCCGCCGCGATAGGCGCGGATCCGCGCCGGCTCGCGTGGATCATGATCGAACACGTCCTTGAGGTACTTGGTGATCACTTCGACCATCAGCCGTGATGGCGCGAACACGAGCGTACGCAGTCCGCTCCTGATCGCTGCGCGTGCGATGCGCGTGATCTGCGAGCGCGCCGAGGCACGCAGGCCGAGATCCGGATTGACGACCGGTGGATTCCACAGCAGCACGTGCCGCGGGCCGCTCGGCGCGCCGCTCCGGTCGATGAGCCGCACGGGCGCACCGATCAGCGTCTCGGCGTGCTCGCGTGGATTGCCGATCGTCGCCGAGCACAGGATAAAGGTCGGCGCGACGCCATAGAACGTGCAGACTCGCGCCAGACGTCGCAGCACGTTGGCGACGTGCGAGCCGAACACGCCGCGGTAGCCGTGGATCTCGTCGATCACCACGTAACGCAGGTTCTCGAAGAACTGCGCCCACTTGGTGTGATGCGGCAGGATCGCCTGGTGCAGCATGTCCGGATTGCTGACCACGATGTCGCCATGCAGGCGGATCGCCTGGCGCGCATCGCCCGGCGTGTCGCCATCGAAGGTGTGGCAACGCAGGCCCAGCTCGCCGGCGCGGTTCAGTTCGAGCAGTTCGGCGACCTGGTCCTGCGCGAGCGCCTTGGTCGGGAACAGGTACAGCGCCTTGGCGCGCCGCTCGAGTGCCGCGGCAATCACGGGCAGCGTGTAGCACAGCGACTTGCCCGAGGCGGTCGGTGTGGCGACGACGACATGCTCGCCGCTGCGTACCGCGTTCCACGCCTCGGCCTGATGGCTGTAGAGCTGCTCGATGCCACGACTGCGCAGCGCGGCGACGAGCGGCCTCGGCAGGTCGTGTGGCAACGGCACGCAGCACGCGAGCTGCGCGGGCAATTCGAAACGACCGGTGATGCGCTCGGCGTAGCGCTCGGCGAGCCGCGTGATCCAGCGCATGCGGCGTGCTGCCTCGGATTCCGCCGTACGCGGCGGCTGGCGCAGGGCATTCGGCATGGCGGCTCCGTGGCGAGTCGAACGGAGCCGGATTGGGCCGTGGCGGCGTCTCAGCGCGCGAGACGCCACCGCGTGGACGGCGGGCCGGACGCGGCCCGCGCGGTTCAGCGCGCCGCCGGGCGCAGTGCGGATTCGCTCGGTCGCTTCACCGGCACGCCGTGCGCATCGCAGGCGCCGAGCTTGCAAAGCTCGTTGCGCAGCGGCGCGACGCTTTGCGCGATGACGTGGAAGATCACGTTCTGCTCGATCTCGCCGTGGATGGCCTCGGCGCCCGGGCCGCGCGCGAACACCGCGACGTCCTCGCCACCGTGGCTTTCACTCTTCATCGGCACGGTGGCTTCCTGCATGTAGTCCGGATCCTCGGTGTCGATGTCGCTCAGGTCGGGCCGGCCCTTCTCGATGCCCTGCACGCGGCTGTACTGGTGCGGATAGCGCTTCGGCCCGGCCGGCTGGCGATCACTCGGGCCGAAGTAGCCCGGCCCGTTCGCATAGCTCAGCGTGGTGTACGGCAGACCCAGCTGGTCGCGGGCGAGCTCGTTGCCGCCGCCCTCGAAGTCCGAGCCACCATGCACCTTACCGAGGATCGGATTGCCGCGGACCGGATAACCGGCGAAGGTCATCGTGTGGCTGTGATCGGCGGTGACGACGATCAGCGTGTCCTTCGCGTCGGTCAGGTCGAGCGCGGCCTGCACGGCATCCGCGAAGGCGATGGTATCGGTCAGCGCACGATAGGCGTTGCCGGAGTGGTGCGCATGGTCGATGCGCCCGCCCTCGACCATCAGCAGGAAGCCGTTCGGATTCTTCTGCAGCAGGCGGATCGCCGTGCGCGTCATCTCGGCGAGGCTCGGCTCGCCGGCAGTGTCCTGCGGCCGGTCGTGCTCGTACTGCAAGTGCGAGGGCTCGAACAGGCCGAGCAGATGCTGCGTATGCGCCAGATCGAGCTTTGCGAACTGCTCGGCATTCCAGACGTAGGCCGCGCCCGGCCTCTTCTGCCATTCGGCGATCAGGTCGCGGCCATCGAGGCGCTGACCCGGCAGCTTCGGGTATTCGGGATCGCGTTCGCTGGCCGGCAGGAATTCGGTGCGGCCACCGCCCAGCGCGACCTCGAGGCCATCGCCGACCGGGAATTCGACGAGCTGGCGCGCGAAGTCCACGCAGCCCTGCTCCCGCTTCCTGGCCGGAATCTCGACGTCGACCTCCCAGTCGCGCTCGGGCAGATGCCCGTAGGTCGCGGCCGGCGTGGCATGCGTGATGCGCGTGGTCGTGACCGCGCCGGTGGCCATGCCCGCGGCTTCGGCGAGTTCGAGCGCGGTCACCAGCTCATGGCCCCTGGCCGAGGCGCAATCGCCGCGTTTGGCGACCTGACTGATGCCGATGAAGCCGGCCTTGGTTTTCGATCCGGTCATGATCGCGGTCATCGTGCCGGCCGAGTCCGGTGTCTGCGAATCCGTCTCGTAGGTGCGGCTCAGCGCGGTGTACGGCAGGGTCTCGAACGACAGGCGGTAGCTTTCGCCGTCGAGATGTTTCTGCTGGCCGGCCAGGATGTGCGCCGCGGCGATCGTCGGAATGCTCATGCCGTCGCCGAGGAACACGATCACGTTCTTCGCCTTCGCCGGTGCATCGCCGCGGTTGGCCGCGGCGGTCGCCGCGCCGGCCGCGAACCACCACTCGGGGGTCTCGCCGGAGGGGCGCTCGATCGGCGCCGGTGCAGCAACCGGCTGCTTGGCCAAGGTCGTGGTCGGTTGCTGGGCGCAGGCCGCGACGAGAACGGCCAGGGCCAGCGGCAGCGGACGAAAGCGCATGGTGGACTCCTGTAGGATCGAGCGCGTCATTATCCGCTGGATTGTGACAAGCGCCGACACGGGCATGGCGGCTCCCGTCATCGGGTTTTGCTAAGGTGCGCAATCCCCTTCAGCCGCCTCCGCCCATGGCCCGTCGATTCCCCCGCCTGCTGCCTCTGGCCCTGCTCCTCGCCGGCTGCGCGAGCGCGCCGCGCGAACCCGCGCGCATGCCTGTGCCGGACGGCAGCCGCGCCGATCTCGCCGTGCTCGAGACCACCGACCTGCACACCCACGTGCTCGGCTACGACTACGACCGCCAGGCCGAGGACGATACGTTCGGCTTCGAGCGCGTGGCGACGCTAATCCGCCAGGCGCGCCAGGAATTCGCC